>Ga0326513_10001053_pt1 | contig 22545 bp, 25 predicted proteins | sample 2_2465_0518_D_FD_203654 | JGI IMG/M metagenome (GOLD analysis project Ga0326513, IMG submission 203654) | Bovine rumen microbial communities from UC Davis, California, United States - 2_2465_0518 | ecosystem: Host-associated > Mammals > Digestive system > Stomach > Rumen | place: USA... | reverse complement strand
AATTATTAGTTAAGTTGTGTCCATTCAAGATAGCAAATAACAGGTTTCTGTATGCTAGTGTAGCAACTAGCCTTGTTATTTTTCTCGTGGGGATGTTTACCCTCTTTTCTAATGATTATGAGTCTACGTGTTCTATTGTCCGCCAGCGTTCTGCACCCAAAGTGAAATCAAGTATTTCTAAACTTCTTTCATCTTTTTCTCAAAGTGGAATCGATATAGGAACTGTCGCGGAATTTGAGCCAATAGAAGCTGAACTATATTCATTGGTTATAAACCGCAAAGATTTTATAAAAGATTTGATGTATTCTGAATTTCATTTTATTGGAGAAGATTCTCTCAGTACACTGTATGATTATATATTGAAAAATAATCGTATTAGCTTTGTTTTATTTTCTAAAAGCATAGAATATAACTTATTTGAAGATAATGTTTATTTAATGAATGTTGGTTTTACCCAAGAAGAAGCTTTTTGTGCTAGTTATATTCAAAAACATCTTTCTTATACATATTTACCTAAAAGTTCGGTTTCACTGGTGTCGTTTAGAATGCCCGATCAGAATGCTGTGGCAGAAATAACATATAGAATAGTTGATATTCTCCAGGAATATCTTGAGAATATGAGGAAAGAGTATGCTGAGTATGGATATCAATATGCACAAACACAAAAAGAACGGTCGGATTCAATACATAATGAAGCATCTCTTGCCCTTGCAAGATACCAGGATTCACATCATGCAGTTGTATTATTGCTAGCGGATGTTGAAAGAGAAATGCTTTCTGCCAATTCTACATTTACAGAGAATTGGCTTACTCAGACATCTAAATACTATATGAATGCATACATTAATTTAATGGAGGATTTGCCGCCTGTAGTTGTTGTAAGCCGGCCCACTATACCAAATTCGAAAAATCACATTAGTTTGTTCTCCCTTATATTTTTATCAATTATTGGGGGCGTAACCATAGGATCACTTTTTATTAAGTCTAAGAAATAACAACATGTTTGAGATTGATATCATTAAAATTGCAAAACAGATAATTGGAAACAGGAGAATTGTTTTCAAAAGCTTACTGCTGTCGTTAATCGTTTGTATGCTTTTTCTTATAGTTAAGCCTATTACATACATTTCCACGACGACTTTTACACCTCAAAGGAACACCTCCGCGTTATCTTCACTTGTATCCCTTACATCTTTTGTTGGGATAACATTGAGTGATATGTCTACTTTAGGCGAAGGTGTCCTACCAATGACTTATCCGCAGATAGTATATAGCCCAGAGTTTTTACGGGATTTAATGTATAAGAAGGTTCCGATAAATGAAGGAGCTGATTCAACCACTATTTTGGAATTTATTACTAATCCTAACTATATGACTTGGCAAGAAAAGGTTTACCGGTATACATTTGGGATTGTTACATATATTAATGAGAAAGATTTCAAAAAGGACAATGTTTCTGCATTTTCCGATTCTCTTCTGATAAATTTGTCAGAGCAGGAACAGTTTTGTGCAAATAGGTTGAGGAAAATGATAAAATTTGAGGTTTATGAAAAGAAACCCACTATAGATTTTGAGGTAGAAATGACTAATCCCGAAGTTGCAGCTTATTGTTCATCCTATGGGTATCAACTTCTGTTTGATTTTTTGTTAAGATATGCACAAAAGAAAATAGATAAGAGGATAATTGTGGTTGATAACCTATTGGCTCAGGCAGAAATAATTAAAGACCAAAAACACATGGAATGGGCGCTTTGTATGGATAGTGACAGGGATTTGGTTAATAATGTGGCGAGAACTAGACAAGAAAAGTTGCAAAATGAGTATATGATTTCGAACAGTTTTTATAATGAGGTTGCACGAGAGAGAATGAAGCTTATAAATAAAAATGTTGAAGAGCCTCTTGTTGTTATTTCCCATGCTGTTGTACCAAACGAGTTTTCCAATCCAAATTATTTCCATATTTTATTCCTATTTGTGTTTTTTGGTGGAATCTTTGGATGTATATTGGCCTATTACAAGAAATAATTCAATAGTTAAGATTTGATGATGGCAAAGCAAAAAAACAGCATTGTATTAAATACAATATACCTATATATCCGAATGCTTGTAGTGATGATAGTATCACTTATAGCAGTGCGTTTTGTATTAGGCGCTTTAGGTGAAGTTGAATATGGATTTTACACATCAGTGGGAGGTGTGGTTTTAATGTTGTCTTTTCTTAGTGGGACACTAACAACAGCTGCGCAACGTTTTTTTGCATATGGTCTAGCTCAAAGTGATGCAACAGAATTGAATAAAACTTTTAACAGTGTATTTCTAGTTTTTACTCTCATTGTTGTCATTGTCCTTTTTATAGCTGAATCTGTTGGCGTATGGTTTGTTCACACAAAAATGGTAATACCCCCAGGTAGAGAGTGGGCTGCTGACCTCATTTATCAGTTATCTGTGATTTCTTTTATCATTACTATTTTGTCAACACCCTATATCTCGGTAATCATAGCACGTGAGAATATGCGTTTATACGCTATTGTCGGTATTATTGAAGCTATATTACAATTGGGTACAGCCCTTTCGCTTTTTATTTTTCAAAATGATAAAACAATTATTTATTGTATACTAATGCTTTTGACAAATCTCATTTCTAAATTAATATATGTATTCTATTGTCAAAAGTCATATCCTGAGGCAAAGTTAAACGTTAAAAAGATCGAAAAAGCCTCTGTTCGTAGTATAGTGTCATTCTCATCATGGTCTATTTTCGGTTCAATATCTGGAGTTGCAACGAACCATGGGAGCAACTTGGTTTTGAATCTTTTTCATGGCCCTATCGCAAATGCTGCTTTTTCAGTTGCGCACCAACTTAGTTCTGCAATGCAGGTTTTGTCTACAAATATGATGAAGGCTGTCTGTCCGCAATTGGTAAAAAGCTATGCTTCTGGTGATTATCCTTATATGATGAGGCTATTCTATATGTCAAATAAACTATCTTTTCTTTTAAACTATTTCTTGATTCTCCCCATGCTTATATGTACGGAGCAGATTTTGAATCTTTGGATAGGTAGTGTTTCGGAATATATGGTTATTTTCTCAAAACTGGCAATGGTTTTTGCCTTGGTGTTTTCACTCCATTTACCTATAACAACAATTATTCAGGCGGCTAATAATGTTAAAATATATCATGGTGTAGTAGATACATTTACTCTCTTGTGCCTTCCTCTTTCCTATTTCTTACTAAAGAATGGTTTCGCTGCATCTACTATTTATTATGTATTGATAGCCGTATTTTCCTTAGCTTTCATCATACGTATTTTAATTCTTAAAAAAACTATCATTTTCTCTATTAAACAGTATTTTCTAAAGTTCATATTGCCAACTATATTCTTTGTTTTATTAACCGTTAGCTTATCTTTTACAATAAACGCTATTCCCACTACATCACTATTTATGCGTTTGCTGATTGTTTTTGTACTTTGTACTGTAGCTAATGGAATTGTGGCTTATCTTATTTATTTAGATAAGAATGAAAAGGATTATTTTCATAATATGTTTAGAAACTTACGTATCTTTAATTCATAGCATTTGATTGTAATGACGAATGACATTATATTATTAATAGCCAACGCTCTTCTTTATATCTGTGTTTTTATTATTTATCAGAATAAGAAGAAATCTTTTGATTTAGGGAGCGTTGTATTATTGTTTTGGGTCGTAATTTCAATTGTTGCGATTGATTTATTTAACAAGCCACCAGGATGGGCACCCTATAGGGAAATGACTATTTTTCCATTCATTTATTTTTTTCTATCATTCTTAATAGTTTCACTTCCACTTTTGCTGCATGATTATAACAATGGTACGAAGATAGAAATGCCATCTGGTAAAAGAATGGATATTATTTCATATGGTCTAATTCTCTTGCATCTGGTTTGTTTGTTGTTTTTATGGGCTAAAGGTTCTTTGACACCTTCGGCTTTGTTTGATGTAGAAAATATTCTTGAAAACTATGCGAATTCCAGTGAAATAAGAACAAATTTCTTGATGGAAATAGTATCATGGGTGAGATTTTTAGTTCCAATTTTCTTTATGTACAATTATACAGAACATAAGAAATTGTTGTCCTGGGGAATGGCTTTCTGTTTCCTTATTTCCTTTATATGTGCGTTAAGTACCAGTTCTAGGCTTGACATGGTGCGATTAGTCTTTTCAATTCCTTTTGTTATTTTTATATTTAAGGATAACTTGTCAAAGCAGCAATATCGTATGATTAGTCGTATGTTCTTATCTATCGCCCTAGCGTTAGGCGGAGCGCTTTTTGCAGTTACACTAGCTCGTTTTTCTAATAGCCGTTTTGATATTGGTTATTATTTGGAATTCTATTTTGCTCAATGTATTCTTTATTTTAATGGCTACGGATTGGCCGCAGGTGGTATTAGATATGGGGATAAAGTTTTCCCGATTCTTAAACGATTTCTCGGTTTAGATTGGATCAAAGGAACTGATATTAATTCAAGATATTGGAATTTGGATTTCGACGATACTCTTTTTGTTTCTTTTATAGGAGAATATACAATTGACTTTGGCGTTGTCGCAATAATGCTCTTTGTAGTAATATCAATATTTATAGTTTACGTATGTAAGAAAAGGAATGGAAAATATGCATTTATACAAATTCTTATTTTGTCTGTCCCCTATCAATTATTAACGATTGGTTTTTCTGTCAATCCGATTAGTGAAAGATACTTGCATATTATCTTTTTGATTTATCTTTTCCTCTATATAAAATTTCCTTTGAAGAATCGAAAAGGGAAGGTTGTTTCGCTTGAAAAAGATAGGATTCTAAGTTAGGGCGTATGACTTACATTAGATTTGTATTTGCTTTAGCTTTTATTAATTGTCACATTTTGAATGCCAAAACTGTGTTTGTATCATCAACAAATGGCAGTGACAATAATAATGGTTTAAGTAAAGAAAGTCCCTTTTTCACAATATCTCGGGCGAGTATAGCAAATGCTGACACTATACTACTTTTTACTGATGACACGTTTTATGAAACAGTTAATGTAAAAGGTACCTATCTGTCTCGTTATGGTTCAGGAAAGAATCCCACTATATGTGGACTAAGAAAATTTGATAATGGTTGTTGGAAGGAAGTAGCAGAAAACATATGGAAATCAAGTTTATCCACCTGCTGTAATAATGGGTTTATTGTAAAAGGTACTAGTAGGCTCAATAATATAGGTTGTTTTTATGAACCTGATAGAGATGTTCTTCATGGGCGTAGGGTTCAATATTATGACGAATTAGAGAAGAATTGGGATTACTGGCAGACAGAAAACTATTCGTCAGATATGGATATTTCAGAATTTGATGTAGTTTACTTATATTTGGAAAAGGATCCTAATGAGTATGTACTTGATTGTACCGTTGGAGCTGTAGGATTGGTCGCCGACAATGCAACCATAGATGGTGTGAATGTAATAGGTTTTGGCTTTGGCATAGTTGCCGGAGATAAAACTATTATCCGTAATTGTAAAATTGACATAATTGGCGGGATGATTTTGATTGGCTATTCAAATTTTGCCCCATATGGGAATGGGATAGAATTTAATCTTTCAAATACCAGCAAAACCGATTGTGTGGTAGAAAATTGCATGGTCTCAAGAACCTATGATAGTGGAATGACAATTCAGGCATCTAAAGCGACCAATGCAATACCGCAAAATATAGTTTTTAAAAATAATCTGTTGATTAATTGCTGTCAAGGTTGGGAGGATTATTTGTTGAATCCTGATAATAATGTGCGATTTCTAGATTGTGTGTTTGAGAATAATATTGTTCTCGACAGTGGTTATTCTGGTTTTGGTTACCCTTCAAATAGAGTAAATTACTGCGGAATACTTGGGTATAATAGTAAGGGAAATAAAGGAATGATAATACGTAATAATTTGTTTATTGGAGGAAACTATTATTGCAGTTCTAAGTTCAATACCGAATATAAATCAAATTTTTGGGAGAATAACCGCTGTTTCCTAGAACCTGGGTCGTATGTTTTGAGTAATCCTTCAGGAACGGAGGATGTGATTGTTGTCTCAAAATCAAACAGAGAAAATGTAAAGAGTATCAATAAATATCGTTTACTCACAGGTGACGAAACTACTCAATTCACTATAAAGAAAAAGAAGTGGATAAAAAAATATATCAGAAAAGAGTTAAAAATGTTCTTGAAACGGAACGAAAAGTATTTTTTTAGTATATGAAAGCTAGAGTTATTGCTTATTATTTACCACAGTTTCACCCTATACCCGAGAACGATTATTGGTGGGGAAAGGGATTTACAGAGTGGACAAATGTTGCAAAGGCGAAACCTTTGTTCAAAGGTCACTATCAGCCAAGGATTCCTGCAGATTTGGGTTTTTATGACTTAAGACTGCCAGAGATACGAGAGCAACAGGCTCAGATGGCCAAAGATGCAGGGATAGAAGGTTTCTGTTACTGGCACTATTGGTTTGGCAATGGAAAGCAATTGTTGCAACGAATTTTTGATGAAGTCTTGGAAAGCGGAAAACCTGATTTTCCATTTTGCTTAGGATGGGCAAATCATAGTTGGAAAACTTCCACATGGGTCCAAAAAGGGGGCGTGAAAACAGATAATATGATTGCAGAGCAAACGTATCCAGGTAAGGATGACTATAAACAACATTTTGATTATGTTCTAAAAGCGTTTAAGGATCCCCGTTATATTCAAGTAGATGGAAAACCTTTGTTTGTCGTATTCGCACCAAATGAAATACCCAATTGTAAAACTGAATTCATAGATTATTGGCAACAATTAGCCAAAGAGAATGGGCTTAACGGAATTCATTTTGTGGGTTATACAGAAAATACTGGTAAAATTTCGGATGGAGTAAAAGGTATTCAATCAGCATTTCCTGTTGATCAGTCAGCCTTTTTTTATAATAGGGTGATAGAAAAAGGATTTGATGCGGTTTCTTCAATGGGTTTCTATCGAGTAGAGAATATTCTTCAAGGTAAAATCCGATTCTTGTTAAAACGTCAACTATATAACAGATTGGGGTTGTCACTTATTTCCCGCTTGGACTATGAAAAGGCCATGGAGAACTATTATGTTGAAGAGGATAGATGGGAGAATGTATATCCATCGTTGATACCTCAATGGGATCGTAGTCCACGCTCAGCAGGACTCAATGCAATCTACATAGATAGTACGCCTGAGAAATTTAGGAAAGCTATACAGACTGCTTTAAAATTAATTGAAAATAAAAAAGACGAACATAGAATTTTGTTTCTAAAATCATGGAATGAATGGGCCGAAGGAAATTATGTAGAACCAGATTTGCGATATGGGATGGGATATATTAATGCAATTAAAGAAACAATATTTGCATTATGAAAGTTTTTGTCATTGCAAGAGGCGCCCCCTCTAAACGGGAACCTCAGTGGGGGAATTTTGAATTAGACCAAGCATTAGCTTTAAGAAAACTTGGTCATGAAGTAGTTATATTAAGTGTGGATACTCGATTTAGGATGTACTACCGTAAGTTTGGAATAACCACAAGTATATATAGCGATATACCTCACTATAATTTATTCCCAGGTTCCTTGTGGGCTGGCGTTTTAATAAGATTGTCAATATCTCTATATATAAAAGTAATGCAGTTTTGCTTTGCTCGATTTGTAAAGGTTGTAATTAATAAAGAAGGTATGCCTGATTTGTTTTATTCTCATTATTTACCAAATAGTTCGAATGCACTGGTAGCAAAGCGAAAGTATGGTATTCCTGTTGTGGGGATTGAACATTGGAGTGAGCTGGGCTATGCTAATATTAAACCGCGTATTAAATATTGGGCAGAGACTGTTTATAAGAATCTTGATTGTCTTATTACCGTCTCAAAAGTACTTCGTGAGAATATACTGAGGAACTTCGAGATAGACTCGATTGTAGTCAACAATATGGTGGGAAATGAGTTCTACTATGTGCCCATAAAAAAAAATGTAACGATAGTTCGTTTTGTCACGACAGGTAACCTACTTCCAGTAAAAGGGTACGATAATCTTATCAAGGCATTTGGTCTATTGCATTTGCCATCAGAAACATGGTCTTTAAAAATCATCGGTGGCGGCAAAGAGCATCAACATTTACAAGAGATGATAAACAGTTTACAATTGAATAAGAATATTCAATTATGTGGTAGGAAAAATAGAACAGAAATAATAGAATTATTACAGAACAGTGATATTTATGTAATGTCCTCCCGTTCTGAGACTTTTGGCGTTGCTGCAGTTGAAGCATTGGCTTGTGGCTTACCAGTCATTGCTACAGATTGTGGAGGTGCAAGAGATTTCGTTTCTGAGGAAAACGGACTGCTATGTCCTGTAAATGATATTCATAAATTATCAGATGCTTTGTTTACAATGTATAAGTATCATGGGAATTATAATAGGGCTAAAATAGCTGAAAACTGTCAGAAACGTTTTTCTTCGGAGGCTATTGGCAAACAACTGGAAAAGATATTTGAAGAGGTAATCAGTAAGAGCAAGCAACAATGAAAAAAATAGCAATATATGGTGCAGGAGGCTTTGGTAGGGAAGTAGCCTGCTTGCTAAATAAAATTAACGAGGTGGAACCCACTTGGGAACTTGTAGGTTTCTTCGATGATGGCATTGAGATTGGAACTCAGGTTTCTCATTTTGGGAAAGTGCTTGGTGGTATCAATGAATTAAATGCCTGGCCTACAGATTTGTCAATTGCAATAACAATTGGAAGTCCGAAGATAGTGCAAACTCTTGTATCGAAGATAACTAACACGAATATTCTTTTTCCGAATATTATCGCCCCTACGGTCTATTTTGCCGATCCTGAAACGTTTAAGATTGGAAGAGGAAACATCATCCAGAAGCATTGCAGTTTCTCTTGTGATGTGACAATTGGTGATTTTAATGTGATGGATGGAGCTGATGTCTTTGGACACGATGATGTTGTTGGTTCATTCAACACCTTTATGCCTGCCATGCGTATATCTGGTGAGGTGAATATTGGAGATGGTAACTTCTTTGGGGTAGGTTCTATCATCCTACAGCAGATAAAAGTGGGAAACAACATCCGTTTAGGAGCAGGAAGTGTTCTGATGAGAAAACCTAAGGAGGGTTTCCTATATATGGGAAATCCAGCAAAAAAGGTTGAATTGTAATAGTGTGTAGTGATTAATTGAAATACAAACATTTTAAATTTATTAATATGGAAATTAAAGATTTTATCCAGAATTTTGCTGATCAGCTCGATGATACCGATGCTGAAGTTTTAACCCCAGAAACTGAGTTCCGTACGTTGGACGACTGGAGCTCTCTGGCTGCTCTTTCTATCATTGCCATGGTAGATGAGGAATATGGTGTATCTATTGCTAGCGACACATTTAAGAACGCCAAGACTATTCAGGATTTGTTTGACCAAATCAATAAGTAAGCACAATGACAAATATTGAAAAGTACAACGACATTTTCAAGAAGATGTTTCATGTGTCGGACGATGAACTAGAATCGCTGGCATATAAAGAGACAGCCGAATGGAATTCGATGGCCCAGATTGCCTTGGTCGCAGAGATAGAGGAAAAGTTCGATTTGGACTTTGATACAGATGATATCTTCCAGTTAAAGTCATATGTCATTGGCAAAGAAATGCTGGCAAATAAATTTAGTGTCGAATTCTAAACTGGAAAAATGTTTAAACTCAATGATTTCAAAGAAAATATAGCGTGTATTACGCCATCAGGAGAACAACTCTCTTATTGTGAATTGCAAGCTATAACAGAAAGAATAAGTTGCAAAACCAAGCCCCATCAGCTCGTTTTCAGCATCTGTGGCAATACAGTTGGCTCTTTGGCAGGCTATGTGTCGTTTGTAAATAACAATGATGCAACGTTGATGTTGGATGCTCACATGGAGCGTTCAGCATTTGAAGCACTGTACACCACCTATCAGCCTCATTATATATGGGCACCAGAAGGTTTTGTGGTGCCCAAAGTGGCCAGTTTGGTTTATGCAGAAAGAGACTATCAGTTATGGGAGATGTGTGCGAACGACACCCCAGTACATGATGATCTTTCCGTTTTGCTTACCACATCAGGAAGTACGGGCTCCCCCAAACTTGTACGTCTCTCTAAAAAGAACTTAGAGAGCAATGCCCGCTCTATTATAGAGTATCTGCACATTACAGCAGATGAGCGCCCTGTAACAGGATTACCGATGTACTATTCATTTGGTTTGTCCATTATCAATTCTCATTTGCTGACTGGAGCAACGCTCTTACTGACCCAGGCCTCATACGTGGAAAGGGAGTTTTGGCAATTTGCAAATGATAATAGCTTTACTTCCTTCTCAGGTGTACCTTACACATTTGAGATTATGAAGAAGCTAAAACTCTGGAAACAGTCAATGCCAACCCTCCGTACCCTGACACAGGCTGGAGGAAAACTGAGCAATGAGTTGCTCCAGTTCTTCATGGAGAAGTATAATCCGCAAGGCGTGAAGTTCTACCTGATGTATGGACAGACCGAGGCTACCGCTCGCATGAGCTATCTTGAACCGGAGTATGGTCTTACAAAATTGGGTAGTATTGGAAAGGGGATTCCTGGCGGCCATTTCTCGTTAGTTGATGATGATGCTCGTATGATTGAGGTTGCCAATGAGGTGGGTGAACTTGTTTACGAAGGCGACAATGTGAGTTTGGGTTATGCGGAATGTGCAGCAGATCTGATGAAGGGTGATGAAAACCATGGAGTTTTGCATACCGGAGATTTGGCATACCGTGATGAAGATGGGTTCTATTTTATTGCAGGCCGCAAGAAACGCTTCTTGAAACTGTTTGGCAACCGCATCAGTTTGGACTATGTGGAAACGCTACTCAAGGATAAGCTGAAGGAAAGCGTATGTGTAGGTGATGACTTAAAGCTCATTATCTATACCACAGATACAGACTATAATGAAGACGAAATCATTGATTTTATAGTAGGACGCACCAAAATTGTCAGAACTGTTTTCTTTGTAAAACACATTGACATAATACCCCGTTCAGAATCAGGTAAAATACTATATAAAGAATTAAGTGTAGATTAAAGATGGCATATCAAGTAATTAAGAATGTCAGCATCGCCGGTATCACTACGTGTGTACCAAAGAATGTGGAAGAGAACACCTCTCTATCTTTCTTTAAAGAGGGTGAGGCTGAGAAAGTAATACTTTCTACTGGAATTGAGAGAAGACGTATAGTGAACCCAGGTGTTACCTCTGGAGACCTCTGTTGTAAAGCAGCAGAAGACCTTATAAAGGGCCTTGGATGGAATAAGGAGGATATAGACTGTCTGATTTTTGTGAGCCAGACTCAAGACTACATCCTTCCTGCCACCTCTTGTGTCATTCAGGGAAAAATGGGTTTGCCCAACTCCTGCTGTTGCTTTGATATATCATACGGTTGTTCCGGCTGGGTGTATGGTCTTAGTGTTATTTCAGCCTTGATTTCTGGTGGTGTGATGAAGAAAGGTTTGCTGTTAGTGGGCGATACTACTTCTTCTTTCAAGTCCGCCAAGGATAAAACGGCACGACCGCTCTTTGGCGATGCGGGTACAGCTACCGCTGTTGTGTTTGACCCTCTGGCAGAAGAGATGAAGTTCGCACTTTATGCAAACGGCAATAAGTTTGATGCCATCATTGTTCCAGATGGAGGTTGCCGTAAACCATTCTCTGCTTCTTCGTTAGAAGAGACAGAGTATGAGGAGGGCGTGATTCGTACACCTATGCACTCTGCTATGAATGGAATGGACGTTTTCTCGTTTGGAATAACCAAGGGCCCGGAAGTGACACAGGACATCATGGATTATGCAGACAAAACACCTGAAGATGTGGACTTCTTTATCTTCCATCAGGCCAATAAGTTCATGAACGAGAAGATTCGCAAAAAGTTGAAGATAGCAGAGGAGAAAGTACCGTACTCAATGAAAGACTTTGGCAATGTTAGTTGTGCAACGATTCCTTTGACCATTGACTATCGTTTCAAGGATGTAGCTGAATTAAAAGGCAAAGTGATTGTTGCAACTGCCTTTGGTGTGGGCCTGTCTTGGGGTAGTACCATTTTCAAGTTCAATGATATCAAATATGTAGGTATGTCTGAATATGAATAGCATTTTTGATTTAACAGGAAAGTACGTATTAGTAACCGGTGCCGCTTCTGGCATTGGTCGTTGTGTGGCCGTTGAGGCTTCAAAACTGGGCGCCAATATGATATTGGTTGACCTCAATGAAGTAGGCTTACAAGACACCCTAGCCATGCTGGCGGAAGGGAATCATTCAACACTGAAATGCGACCTTACCAGTGCTGAAGAGAGAGAGTATCTTATCAGTCAAGTAGGGAAGTTGGATGGTGTTGTAAATTGTGCAGGTGTTGGTATGACGTTGCCTTTTAAGTTCTGTACGGAGAAAGAACTAGGGGGTATCATGAACATTAACTTCTTTGGACCGGTTTATTTGGTGCAGTCACTAGCCAAAAGCAATAAGATTAACAAGAACGCATCCATAGTTTATATGGCAAGTATTGACGGTACTGTTACTGGACATATTGGTAATTCAAGCTATGCTGCCTCTAAGGGTGCGATTATGGGGTCTGTGCGTACTCAGGCATTGGAGTTCGCCAGTCGTGGTGTGCGAGTTAATTGCGTGTCGCCAGCACGTGTAAATACTCCACTTATAAAAAGAGATAATATATCTGAGGAACAAGTGGAAGCTAATAAGAAAGAGTATCCGATGAAGAGGTATGCAGAACCCATTGAAATTGCTGGGTATATCCTTTATCTCCTGTCAGATGTAAGCAGTTATACATCCGGGTCGAATTTGGTGATTGACGGTTGCTTTACAATAAACTAATTCCATAATAGCGCAATCCCACTCCCCTCACTATATAAGAATTCATTGAGTTTGTTTGGGGGCTAGATAGTGTTTTGTTTGTTTAATTTCTTATATTATATTTTTATGCAGAAGAGTGTTATTGAATATCTGGAGAAGACGGTTAAGTCTTACCCTAATAAAGATGCGGTACAGGACTCGGAAATGAGAATTACCTTCTCCAAGCTGTGGGATGCTGCTAAACGCATTTCAAATGCCATCGTAGCAGAAGGTGTAGTGAAGAACAGCCCCATAGGTGTTTATATTCCCAAGGGATGCAAAATGGTGGAGTCATTCGCCGGTATCAATATGTGCGGGTGCTTCTATGTACCGCTGGATACTAAGTCCCCCGATGCACGTGTAAGCTCAATCTTGACAACACTTGAGGCGACATGCGTGATTACCGATCAGTCTCATGCTAGTCAGTTGGGTGGATTCTTTAAAGGAAAAGTGTTAGTTGTTGAAGATGTTGTAGCAAATGTGAACCCTGAAGGTGGCGATAAGAATGACGCCCTTCAGATTGACACAGACCCTGTCTATAGCATCTTTACCAGCGGCTCTACAGGAACGCCTAAGGGTGTGGTCATTGCCCACCGTGGTGTGATTGACTATATTGATTGGGCAGTAAATACTTTCCATATCACTTCTGATTCTGTCATAGGTAATCAGGCGCCATTCTACTTTGACAACTCAACATTAGATATATATCTGATGTATTCGACGGGCGCTACCCTTAACATCATCCCGGAGAGTTGCTTTGCTTTCCCTGCCAAGTTGGTTGACTACCTCAATGAGAACAAGATTACTTTTGTATTCTGGGTTCCTTTTGTACTTGTCAATGTGGCTAATATGAACATTCTTGCCAGCAAGAAGCCTGAATATCTTAAGGATGTATTCTTTGCAGGGGAAGTGATGCCTAACAAGCATCTCAACTATTGGCGTAAGCATTTGCCTAACTGTCGTTATGCCAACCTTTATGGCCCGACTGAAATCACAGTAGACTGCACCTACTATGTGGTAGAAAGAGAGTTCTCTGATGATGAATCACTGCCTATTGGATTCCCCTGCAAGAATAGTGACGTGTTGATTCTTGTAAATCGGAAACGGCTTGCAAAGCGGGGTGAACAGGGCGAACTTTGCGTCCGTGGTTCATCGCTGGCTTTGGGTTACTACAATAACCCCGAGAAGACTACTGCTGCATTCATTCAAAATCCTCTGCATAGCCATTATCCCGAGACAATATATTGCACCGGAGATATAGTCTATGAGAATGATCTAGGTGAAATCATGTATGTTGGTCGAGTAGATGCTCAGATTAAACACAATGGCTACCGTATTGAACTTGGGGAGATTGAAACTGCAATCCTTGGTACCAATATGGTTGATAATTGCTGTGTCGTTTATGACTATGCCAATAAGAAAATAGTACTCTTCTACCAGTCCAAGGAAGAGCTTAATATGGCAGAGTTCCGTAAAGCTCTTTCCGGGAGTATTCCTCGCTATATGCTGCCAAACGAGTATCATAGAGAAGAAATTCTGAAGCAGAATAGCAGCGGAAAAATTGACAGAGCTTATTACAACAAACTCTTTAAGTAAAGTTTATGCAGCAAGTAAAGTCTTTTGAAGACCTTCAACAGCAGATAACAGAGATACGTGCATTGAGGTTGGGCTTTATTACCAATTTTTTCCCAGATCCGGTAAAGCATGCTCTTTGGATAAAGAAAGGAGATTGTTTTATTGAAAGAATAGGGAACACTCTGTTTATCATCAAAAAATCGCTAATTTTTTGGAATGTTTTCTATTGTTCTACCACTATTGATGGTTTAGAGATTGAATTAAAGGAATTCCAAAAGCAGAACCCTAGCGTTACGATGATGTTTGATTTGGTTGGCAGAGATATACAGTGCCAGCCGCTGATTAATAAGTTCAAAGGACTTGGCTGCAAAGAAGCGACATCCCTTGTCAGAATGACTCGGATGACCGAGCCAATGGAGTACGAGCCTGACGAAACAATTCGTTATGCAACGGAGTTTGATTTGCCTTTAATCAGCCAGCAGCTTCATCAGTATTTTGATGAACGTACAGAGCAAATACCCTACGATGAAGAGTTGTTAGAATATGCCAAAGAAAGGCGAATTCTTGTTTGTGAAGAGAATGGTGTTGTTATGGGGCATCTTATCTTTGAACTAAACGCTTCTACGCTCTATCTAAGATACTGGTTTACGCATCCTGATTATCGTGATAAGAAAGTGGGTTCAAGATTACTTAGGCGTTTCTTTGAAGAAGGGAAAGACACCAAGCGACAGCTTTTCTGGGTGATACGTACTAACGAGAATGCCATTAAAAGGTATAAGCACTATGGCTTTAATGAAGAGAATATGTACGATTTTGTAATGCAGTATAATTAAGAGTAAAAATTAAACAGTGAGTAATATGAAAGAACAGATTGTTAAAATTCTGACCGAACTCCGTCCGGAGTTTGATTTCACACAAGAAGGTGTGGACTTTATTGAGGAAGGTATGCTTGATTCGTTTGACCTTGTTACTTTGGTAAGCGAGCTTGATAATACCTTTGGGATTTCAATTGATGGAGTGGACATCCTGCCTGAGAACTTCTCATCAGTAGATGCAATTGCCGCTCTTTTGGTAAAGAACGGAGCAAAATAACAACTATGGATTTTGTATTTAAGCACAAGCGAATAAGCGGTATCCTTACTGTGCTGCCTCAAAAAGCAGTGAAGTTTGAGGATGAGATGGCTAATTATAACTTCTCGCCGGCCAAGTGCATGAAGTTAAAGATTGCCATGGGATATAACGAGCATCGTATTGCAGCAGAAGGTCAGACTTCTGCGGATTTCTGTGAGCATGGATTGCGCTATTTGGTAGAAAATAACCTATTGAACCTAAATGAGGTAGATGCTTTGTTATTTGTATCTCAGTCTCCAGACTATTTCTTGCCTCCTACAAGCAATCTTTTGCACGGAAAGTTTGGCATGAAGCAAGATTGCCTCTGTATGGATATCAACCAAGGCTGTGCCGGTTTCGAATTGGGCCTTATTCAGGCTTGTCTACTTCTCGAACAGCCTGCGATTAAAAAAGTTGTTCTGCTCAATGCTGATGTGTTGAGCCCGAAGGTTAGTCCTCAGGATCGTAATAGCAAACCTTTGGTTGGTGATGCAGCTGCTATAACAATTGTGGAACAGTGCGAAGATGAGAATCCAATTTATGCAAATATCAAGATGGATGGTACAGGTGCATTAGTTCTTAACATCCCAGCCGGTGGTTTCCGTATGCCATGCACGCCTGAGACTGCTATTATGGAAGAAGATGCTGCGGGCAACTTCCGCAGTAAAGATAACCTCGTTATGCAGGGTGACGAAGTGTTCAACTTTGTTCAGCGAGAGGTACCTCCCATGATAGAACACTTGTATGAGCTGAGTGGTGTTGACCGTGATGATGTAGATTGGTATATGTTCCATCAGCCAAACAAGTTCATGCTTCATAAACTGGCAGACAAGTTGGGAGTCCCCCATGAAAAGATGCCCGCAAACATAGTGGAGAACTTTGGCAACGCTAGTGGAGTAACCGTTCCCACCTGTATTAGTTACAATCTTGGGGAGCAGCTGTGTAACAACACCATGCAGTTATGTATGGCAGGATTTGGTGTTGGACTTACATGGAGTAGCGTCATGATGAAAGTAAGTAATTTAAAGTTTAATCAAATAATAGAGTTTTAAAATGGAAGAATTAATTAAAAAATTAGCAGATCTTCTCGAGGTAGAAGAAATTGACGTAAAGAAAGCGTTTACAGATTATGAGGAGTTTGATTCTTTGGCCATTCTTTCTATTCTGGCTATGCTTGATTCTGACTACCATACATCAATGTCTGCAAGAGAAATACGCTCATTACCTACAATTGAGGATTTTTGTAATGCAGTACTCTCTAAACAGTAATATTAATTCCTAAATCGCATGTATACTTTAGTAACAGGTGCAACGTCGGACATAGGGAAAAAAATATGTGAGGTGCTTGCCGAAGCTGGGCATAAACTTTTGTTGTCTGATTTGTCGGAGGACGCTTTGCAGGAAGTCGTATCTGAACTTCCTGCAAGCGCTATACATAAGTATTTTGCTGTCGACTTGTCTAACTATGATGAAGCAAAATCTGCTTTAGAAAATTATATTAAAGCAAATAGTATTCAGGTTTGCGCGGTAGTATTCGCAGCAGGGATATTCTCTGTAAAACCTCTTAGAGTTGTGGATTATTCTTACTTAAAAAAAAGTTTTGATATTGCCATTTTCTCAATGTTTGGACTTTTGCAGGTATTATCATCGAAAAAGATAAATGGCACAGCCTTGAAAAACGTTTTGATGATCTCAAGCATTTCGGCAAAAATGGGAACAAGGGGGTACACTGTTTATGGTTCCCTCAAGTCAAGTATGCTGGGAATGATGCGATCTCTGGCAGTAGAATTGGCCCCAAATACAAGAGTGAATGCAGTACTTCCGGGTGGCATTCGTACAAAGACTACGAACTTTATATATGAAAATATGGATGGCCCAAACCCAAGGTATCTTCTTGGGGATGGAAAACCTATAGATATTGCTAAAGTTATTAAATTTTTGCTCTCCGATGATGCCAATTGGATGACGGGACAGGAAATAATTGTTGATGGTGGCTTATCAATAAATTAAAAATATGCTTAAAGTATTTAAGACTTATGAAATAGATGATGCCTTGTGGCAGAAAATAACTGAAGGCTTTAACGAGGCGTTTGATAAGAACATTTCAAACGAGACCTTGAAAAAGGGGTATTGCACAGCAAATGTATTAGGCTATGGCTATCATGCTGTTGATATAGATGATAAGACTGGCGAAGTGCGTGGCTTTCATACTTATTCTCCCGCCTTTTACACACACGGCATCAAGGCCGTGATAGGTGGAAGTACATATGTTAGAAAGAAATACAGAAAAGATGCATTCATCTTTTTTGATTTAGATTGGGCCTTGCGTGAAGCAGTCGCAACCGATGGTTATCAGTTGGAACTTGGTGTACCAAATCATAATTCTAAGGAATATTCCAATAAAGTTCTTAACACAAAAAACATCGGCAATTTGCATTATTATATATTGCCAAGGAATCTTTCGCGTAATTTAAACAAAAATGGTTTTAAATACTTTGATGGAGTAATACGGTTTCTCGCAGATTTATATTGTGGTATTCATCTGTTAATCTCTGGCTTAATTAACCATAAGGAAAAAGAAGTAAAGTATTCATTAGAATATAGTGATGCTTTCTTGAATGCAAGATTTCATGGGTCATCGTATAAAAAGTATGAAGAAGGACATTATAGTGCTTACTATACTATAGTCGATGAAAATGGGGCAAAAGTAGCTTATTTAATGGATTTTAGAGAAAAAAGTCAACGGACAAAAAAAGCTATGGTAAAAGCAACGTGGCATATATCTCGTCATGATAATCCAGATGCGATATTGTTTGTGGGAATGATAAAGATGAGACAACATCTTTTGTTGCAGCTCCCTTATAAGATGGAACCAAAGCATCTGCCTCTTATATATTATATTTTGAATGAAAATGAGAAAGATAAGTTTGAGGGAATAGATAATCCTGATAATTGGGATTTTAGTTTAATTAATTTTGATGTCAGATAAATGTTTTTAAGCAAACTTAGATTGTTCTTGTACAAGCAGTACATCAAAATCATGCCATGGTATTGTCGCACATTTTATGGAATGACCATTGGTAAGGGGACCATTATTTCGCGACGATCTAATTTAGATTGGAATGTGAACCCCAAAGGGATTCATATTGGTGATTATTGTATGATAGCCGGACCAAGTATTTTGACACACGATATGTGTAGAAATATTGAAGCCGTTGATACTTATATTGGCAATAATGTTTCATCGGTGGCATGGTAATAATATTACCAGGAGTACATATCGGTAATAATTGTATAGTTGGAGCTGGATCTGTTGTAACAAAAGATGTCCCTGATAATTGTATCGTTGCTGGCAATCCTGCAAGGATAATTCGCGAGAATATAAAAGTTGGGAAATATGGTGTATTAGCGGAAAAATAACTGACTTTGTAATGAATATATTGACATTTGATATCGAAGAGTGGTATCTTGAAAAGATACTTCATGGAGGAAGGAATTTTAGAAATAAGCAGTTTGATGACACTTTCACTCAGGTGCTTGATGAGTTAGATGAAAAAAAAATAAAAGCGACGTTTTTCTGTGTTGGAATGCTTGCTAAGGATTTCCCTGGTGTAGTTCGTGAAATTGCTATACGGGGGCATGAAGTTGGTTGCCATTCTAATGTTCACACTTGGCTTAATAAGATGACAGAAGAGCAGTTAAAGACGGATACGACTGAAGCTATTAAAGCACTGGAGGATGTCTCTGGCCAGAAAGTTGTGAGTTATCGAGCACCAGCTTTCTCGATTACATCAGGCAACAAATGGGCTGTGAATGTGCTGGCAGAATGTGGGATTATAAACGACGCTTCTATCTTTCCTACTAACAGAGATTTTGGAGGATATAAAGGTTTTCCACAAGACATCCCTTGTATTATTAAGCATGAAGGAGCAACACTTAATGAATATCCCATCAGTTTAACATCATTCATGGGAAAATCGTTGGCCTATTCAGGAGGAGGCTATTTCAGATTACTACCATATTGGTTTGTTTCCAAAACCATAAAGAAACGTGATTATAACATTTGTTATTTTCACTTAAATGACTTAATTAACCAGAAAATTGCTTTTATGAGCAAGGCTGACTATGAGAATTATTTTAAGGAGCCAGGAACACTGAAGAATCGTATGATGCGCTATGCAAAGAGCAACATTGGAACTGGTGACGCATATGGTAAGTTGATTAGATTGTTGGCTGACCATTGTTTTACCAGTATTAGAGACAGCTATTTTGACTGGACAAAAGTAAGAACAATAGAATTGTAATCTATGTATAAGCATTTAATAAAACGCTGCATAAGTCTATTAGGAGCTGTGTTTGCTCTTATGTTAATAGGTTGGCTAATACTAATAGTGTGGCTGTTGCTGCATTTTGCCAATAAAGGGGCGGGGGTTTTCTTTACACAAGAAAGGCCAGGTAAAGACGGTAAGATTTATAAAGTCATTAAGTTCAAGACGATGACAGACGAACGCGATGCTGACGGAAATCTATTGCCAGATGCCAAACGCCTGACTAAAATTGGAAAGATTGTACGAAGCCTTTCGGTAGACGAACTGCCTCAACTAATTAATATATTGAAAGGAGATATGTCTTTCATTGGGCCAAGACCTCTTCTCGTGAAATACTTACCACTTTACACACCAGAACAGATGCGCCGCCATGAGGTTAGACCTGGTATCAGTGGCTGGGCTCAAGTAAACGGCAGAAATACTATTAGTTTTACTAAACAGTTTGAGTACGACGTTTATTATGTGGACCATCTGACGTTTTGGTTTGATGTGAAGATTTTTTTTATGACCATTTTCAAGGTCTTCAAGCGCGAAGGTATCAGTGAAGAAGGACAAGCCACAAGAGAGTCATTCAATGGAACAAACTGATAAACAAACAAAAGAAGCCTTATGTTGGCTTCGTTACATTTTGAATCCTGATACAGATTTGCCAACTATTTCCGACTGGCTGTCTTTGTTGGTTTTTGCAGAAAAACAGGCTCTGACAGGTATTTGTTTGCCAGAGAATTGCCCTGCCAATTTACCGAAAGAGTTGTTGTTGCAATGGATAGGATATGTACAGTTGATTGAGCAGCAGAATAAACTGTTGAATAGACGTATTGAACAACTCTTTACAAAACTAGAAGAAGATGGTTTCCAGTGTTGTCTGTTGAAAGGGCAAGGTAATGCAACAATGTATCCGAGTCCACTAAAACGATGCTCTGGTGATATTGATATGTGGGTTAATACAGATGAACAAACTGCATACAACTACGTTAAGGCATTGTTTCCTAATGAGAAAGAGACTTATAAGCATATCCATTTTCCTTATTTCAGTGATGCATCTATAGATATTCATGTTACACCGTTGAAATTCTATAGCGGTTTGTACTCAAAAAGATTGCAAAAATGGATTAAACAAAACACGGCAGAGCAGTTTAAGAATACTATAAGACTGCTTGAAACAGATAGAGATATTTATGTTCCTGTTGGTAAATTTAATGCTATTTATCAGATGGGGCATATGTTAATTCATTTGTTTGATGAGGGACTTGGGTTAAGACAGGTCGTGGATTATTATTATGTACTGAAATGTCTGGATATATCAGATTCTGAACGCTTAGAAATTGCAGCAACAATTAATAATCTTGGAATGTTTCGCTTTGCGAAGGCGATGATGTGGATTCAGTCGCATGTGCTTGGACTTCCTTCGGAGTGTTGCGTGGTGGAACCAGATGAGCGTCGTGGCAAAGAATTGCTGACGGATATCCTTGAATGTGGTAATTTTGGACATCATAGTCAAAGATATAAAGGTAATAAAGGTTTTTATTTGATTGGCATAATAGAGGCCTGGAGGAACATAAAACTACTGTCAATGGCCCCGAGAGAAGGAACAGCAAGGGTTTTTAGCAAAGCACGAACGGCCATAAAACATCTGTTTATACATATAAATTTGAAGAATAGTATTGCTTCGATTAATAACGCAATTGTTTGATGCTTAGAGTTGTGCATATAGTCAACACTGTTTTTACATCAAGAACATATATATTGTCAAATGATGAGAATAAAGAGTTTTGGCTGGTTGATTGTGGTGATGTACCCCCTATAGTGGATTTTTTTTCTTCTTTAGAGGGTAATACGTTCTTGATGAAAGGGGTATTGCTGACACACGCTCATTATGATCATATCTATGGACTACCACGATTAACAGGGTTATATCCTGATTTGAGAGTGTATACCAATGAGATTGGGCGTAAAGCATTAACCAACTCGCGACTCAATATGTCGAAATACCACAATGACCCTATTGTATATGAATCGGAAAATGTCGTAGTATGTAAAGAGGGTGATGAGATTGAATTATTTGACGGTGTGTATGTAAAAGTATATGAAACACCGGGGCATCACCCTTCATGCTTAACGTTTGGGGTTGAGAATTATCTTTTTACAGGTGATTCATATATACCAGAGGAGAAGGTTGTTACTATGTTGCCTGGGGCTGATAAAGAAATGGCCGGACAGTCATTGGAGAGAATTCTGAAATTGGCAGAGGGTAAAGTAATTTGCCCGGGACATGAAGAGAAAAGCAAATGATGATTTGACTATGGTGATAGATAAACAACATCTTGACAAAGTCTCTGAACAGGCAAAATCTGAAAAGGAAGGAATTCTGGAGTTGTAATATAATACTAATTTAACAGGTAAATTTTTTAATTATAAAAAGCAGAACAATGAAGAAGTACAACTTTAACGCCGGTCCCTCGATGCTCCCCCGTGAGGTCATCGAAGCTACCGCAAAACAGTGTCTTGATTTCAATGGCTCAGGTCTCTCTCTGATGGAGATCAGCCACCGTGCAAAGGATTTCCAGCCCGTCGTCGACGAGGC
>Ga0326513_10001052_pt1 | contig 22560 bp, 22 predicted proteins | sample 2_2465_0518_D_FD_203654 | JGI IMG/M metagenome (GOLD analysis project Ga0326513, IMG submission 203654) | Bovine rumen microbial communities from UC Davis, California, United States - 2_2465_0518 | ecosystem: Host-associated > Mammals > Digestive system > Stomach > Rumen | place: USA... | reverse complement strand
GGGCAAGAAACCTCCTCCGGGAGGTTTTTTGTTTTACAATCTAGTAGGCCACCTTGCAGTTTTTATTTTCCCGCGGGTGGCTTTTTGTAGCATAATAAAAGTAGACGTTGTATGGTTTTGAGTAACTCGTAGACATTGCACATTGATGCTCATAGGAGGTGATAATACATGGAGCTCTGTGTTGAATTTATGAACGACTTTGACCCATCGGTCTTGAGTGGGTATGAAGTCAATTATAATGGCGGGATACTGAGGTGCAGTGGGTCACTCAAGGATATAGCAAGTATTATTGACATAATTGACTCGGTCACTATGATGCGCTCAATTGTACTGAAGGGGGGTGCTATGAATGAGCAAACGGCACAAGCGCAAAAATAGACGCAGGGATGTATCGGGGAGCAATATCCATCATCTGCTGTTTCAGCGGAAGCATTGGGTTACTCCATATGCAAAAAAGCTTAGAACGGCGATGGTTCGAGAACTGCCCGTATCGATTCACAACGAACTTCATAATGAGATACTGCATGATGTTCCAAAACCTGCCGAGAGAATGCTCGAGATAGCATATCACGACTACCTCGAAGAGAAGGAGATAATCGACACGCTTGGAATATGCCAGCTCATCGTGTGGCTTTGTGATGAAATTCCCGACGAGGCGTTCCGGGCCTGTATGATGGTTCAGTTCCGGTTCCTGAGCAAGAGATTGAGCGGCCATTAACGACCGCTCTTTTTTCTGCTATACTGATAGTAGCATGTAACAAATAAGGAGAGGTGGTGGACAACTTGAGAGAAAAACTCACTACATGGCACACGACAAAGAGTATTACGTTAGCTAGTGAGATTTGTAACAACTTACATGAGTCAGACTTAGTCGACACACTATTTGACGAAGTTGTGGAATGGGGGCGAGATAGGGGAATTAACAACCCAGCCATGCAATTCGCTAAATTAAATGAGGAGGCTGGCGAGATTGCACATGAGCTTACGCGGAAACATCTCCATACGGACGAAATGGCCGATGCCCTGGGCGACACTTTGGTGGTGCTAATTATATTAGCTGACATTCTAGGATATGATTTGAGGGAATGTCTTAAAGGTGCATATGATGTGATTAAAGACCGGCGTGGGCGTACCGAGGATGGGAATTTCATTAAGGAGGAAAATGGCAAAGATAAATCTGGTAGATGAGGTGCTCAAACACACCGACGAAGAGATAATCGAGTATCTGTACGGGCTAGCGGCTAGCCTGTATAGACAATACAGCAACGTAGAAGACCCGCAGTGGTTGCTCACTTCATGCGGCGAGGTCGACCAGATATATGCCGTGCTTAAGGGGCTTAAACAGCGCAACGATAGCAGAAAAAACCAAGTTGATTTATAATAGAAATTACTAACTTAATATAAGGAGACCTATGGAAAACAGTCCAGAGGCGCCCGTTACCCCAGAGGTAAAGAGCGAAGCAACACCTAATACTAACCCTGAGCCAGCTAAAGCGCAGGAAGCGCCAGCGGCTCCAGACATGCACGGTTTCACGAGCGAACAGCTTGCCGACATGCAGAAATTTTTTCAGGCAAATGGAGGATATGATAAGGTCAAATCCCGAATCAGTAACCCTACTCCAGCCTCGGTTCAAGAGCAAAAGCCTGTCGAGCCAGCACAGCCTGCTGAGCCTGCGGTAGCCCCATATATGCCACCAGAGGGCGCAATTACGCAGCAGGAAATCTTTGCTAAGACCTACTTTGACTCACTAGCAAGCCAGGAGAAATACGCCGGTATATCTAAGGAAATCTCCAGCGGCGCCGTCCTTAAAGAAATGGCAGAGCTCGGCATCAAGGTCATGAATCCAGACGGGTCTATCAACGCCGGCACCGTAACGAGGTATTTGGATAGAATCGCCCAGACCGTACCAGCTAAGCAGTCCGGCGCAGAGCCAGAAGCTTCAGCCGCCCCTACGGTAGACTATGTTCCAGTGGGCGAGAACATCAAGACCGCAGATGAAGCCCGCCAGGTTATCATGCAGGATACGCAGCTCCGCGCTCGTGGCATGGCTGGACATCCTGCTGCGCAGAAGGCCGAAGAGTTTTTACGCAATTTATTGTCTAAAGGCAGTAAGTAGTATATAATATCGGAGAACTTCTCCAAAAGTTTAAGAGCCCGTTCCTAGATAAAGGGCTCTTTTTTTATTGCGTCAGATATAAATGTTATAGAATATAGTTATGGAATCCTTTGAAGGCCTTAATTTTAATAATCCATATAACCATGTCATTCAATGGTTGGAAGAATCAGAAGTGGCCCGCGTCAATTATCAGTATTGGTTATGGCGCGCAAATTTGGCTAAGCTTGGTAAACCTTGTAAGAATTTATACCAGCAAGAACTTGATTCAAACTTGGAAAAGATCACGGACGTTGAGAAGAGAAATGTTTATAAGAAGCATTGTATTTGCGTCCCAGAAGGGTCGTCGTTTGCGTTGAAGAAGGCGGTAGATAACCGCGCTAACCAGATGTCCTGCGGGGTAGATGCGTATGAATACCAGGTCAATGACCCATGGAACATAATTAAGCCCGATACGGCAGATTTATTAGCTGCTCAGTGTCAGCAAGATTATATACAAAACCGTCTTAATGTTATGTCGTCTACTTTCTCGCGCGACCTTACATGGGCTGGCATAGCGGCCGTGCTAATAAAATATGACCCAATATCTGATAAGAACAAGGTATTGCGCATCAACCCAAAGAACGTCTGGTTTGATACAAAATACTCCTCTCTCGGGCTCGAGCGTTTTCGTGGATACTCAACCATGATTAGCTGGAAGCGCCTGAAGAAGATGATATCGGACGACGACGATGAAGAGGTGAATTTAGACATTAAAGCCCCGGACCGCTCTATCACAAGAGAGGAAGAGAAGGATGCAAAGAAGTATTGGGGTATCGATAAAACTGCTAAGTATAATAATCGCAAGATTCGTACGCTTAACGGTTTGGACATTTATGTCGAAGACCTCAACCGTTTAGCGGCATCCCCTCAGTTAGGCGGCCTTAATTACTTCTACGAATACGACCATGATTTGCATACTTGCTATAATCTGAACTGGTACCGCACTTATGCGTCTGACCCAAAGAAGCGCACCAATTCTCAATACAATGGCGACGATGTTGAACTTACTGTTATCTACGACTTGGATAAAAAGATTGAGTATAAAGTCATCAACCGCCGTTATGTGATATCTGCCAATAGTAAGGCATTTCGTCGCAAGATTGCGTTTAAGATTACTAACCCAGTCACTGGCGAGCAGAGAGAGCGCTTAGATGATTTCTGCCTTGACTGCCCGCTTAAGTTCCAGTTTGAAGAGCAAGAGAATATGGATAGCTTCCCGCACCCATGGGCTCCAGTCTTTTCTCTTCTCGATACGCATGATGAGATTTGCGCATGGCGCGCAAAGCGTGAGCATGTGAGCAAGATTCTATCTATTCTTCGCATTGAGACCAATGGTGCGGATGCACAGTCGCTTCGTGGGGTACTCAACATTATGGGTATCGTCCTAGATGACATTCAGGGTGATATCAATTCTATCAACTTCCAATACTCTTATGACCCAATCGATAGCGAGATAGCGTTCCGCGAGAACCGTATTCAGCAATTATTGCACGCCTACGACCAGTTCGACGCCCTGCAAGCCATGGGCGACCGTGCTAGCGCCGCAGAGTCTGGCATGGCCGTTGGGGCTATCGCTCAGGGTCTCTCTACTCATCAGAATGCTATTATGCAGCTTTATGCTGATATTGCCCGTCAGTGCATAGCTAACCGCGTTGCGTACTCGCCTAACCAAGAATTCCCAATCGTGACTATGGGTAAGGAGCGTGCTATCACGTTACAAGAAATGGCATTAGATGCCATTGTCAATGTTAAGCCAGCTCTCGCCGCTAAGGTGGCCGAGAAAACTATCGCCGCTAATGCTATGCAGGTGCTTGCCTCATTTAATGGCCGACTGTCTAAGGAGCTTGAAGCATATCTCATGGAGAAGGCGATGCTCGGAATCATGCCGCGAGGATTTGCCGAAAGTGGCATTCTCGACCAAGGCGCCAACCCACAAGAGCTCGCTCTGGCACAGCAGCAGGCGCAGAATGATGCTCAGATGTTAGCGCAGAATCAGCAGGCGTTTGAGCAAAACCCTACCAAGTATGAAGCTGATGAAGTTATGGATACCCAGGATGCCGATTCGATAGACGAAATCATTGCTGGTATGAATGCTAATGGAGATAACTATGTCGATTACCAGGACATGAGTGCAGACGCGACTATGGGTGGGGTCGGACCAGAGGCTCTCGATATGACATCACAGGATGGAGCAATGAGTATTGGCGGCATACAAGGGCTAACCCCTGAGTCTGGCGGAGAGTTTGCAAACCCTAATGGATTGGTAGCGTAAGATGGAAGTCTTATTTCCTTCAGAAGAAAAGAGAATAAAAACACTATCGTCGATTGACCAGTATAGTAAATTTATCGCCACGTATGAACGTGGCGGCTGGGCTCCGATTGAGTTTGATTTTATTGATTACATAAAGTGCATAGGCTGCGAAGGTGGCGACAAGTACGAGGTCGTCACCCACCCGGTCATTATTGAGTTCGATGACTCAATCGGATACAACTTCCCTATCGGAGAGTGTGATCTTATTACAGACGACTATCTGAAATTCGACAGAAATGGGACAGAGCTTTTACCGCTCCCAGAATGTATGGGCGACGGTTTCTACGAGCGCGCCCTAGATGGAGAAGAAATCATTAACTTCGACAACTCCGCCCTTGGGGTAAGAAATAACTACAAACTGAAGATTGGGCATGACTACTATTTAGCAGATGAAATTCTCCCCGCAGCCGATGCCAATTAATATAATAGAATTAAGAAAGATGGCAACAAACAGACCCAAAGAAAAAATGTCAGAAAGAATTGTAAAAAAGACGAAGAGCCTTGCCGACATTATCACGGCCGTTGGTATTATCGGCGCAGCGCTGCTTGGTGTTGGCGGATGGATTGTGACTACCGTCAATAAGGATGTTAATGATAAGCTAGACAAGATTATAGAGAAAGTAGACACCGCAGAGAAGGACGCCGTCCGTAGCCAGCTGTTGATACTCATGAGTGATTACCAGGGCAACGAGAGTGAGATTCTAAAGGTTGCTCAGCATTACTTCCAAGACCTAAACGGCGATTGGTACATGACGGGGTTATTCACCAAATGGGCCGAATCCAGGGGGCTCGATGTGTCAGAGATAGTCACGGTACATAGTGGGAAATAACCGCGCCAGGTGTAGGGGGCGGTTTTTTTGATGGCACTATCTGGTTATAATATAATGGGATTATGAATTTGGATGATTTTTCTACTGTCGTGGACGACCGGAGATATATAAAGCCACAGGTGGCCCTCGACGAGTCTAACACTTTTATCGAGAATCTAAGGAATTCTCAAGGCCAACGCACCGGGGAGATAGCGCAGGATACTTATAACCTCGGCACGGCTGTACCGAGCAACCTTGGTGGGCTCGGCGGCTCGGGGTCTTATTTCACGTCTCGTTATCAAACCCCACAGACAAATGAGATAGTCGCGAATTTGAAGGCTACCGCCCAGGCTCAGGCGCTCAACAGTGCCATGAACAATGCCTTAGCCCAGGCTAAGCAACGTTACAACAACGCCTATAAGGCCGCGCTGAAGAGAAACAACCCGACTAATCCGACAACGCCCCAGGATAAAGACGGCGACGTAGAGCATGAGGGCAGTAGTGGTAAGAAGGTCGGGAGCAAGAAATTTGCCGGATCGGCGAAGCCGGACCAGAGTGCTAAAAAGAACTATGACGTTCTGACTCATCTGGGCAGAAAACAGGGGTCTATCTCTGTTGAATTCGACAAGGATGGCAACGTTGTTTATTTGAACAATGGCGCTGTGACATTCACCGGCCCTAAGGCACAGGCTCAATGGAATTCTAACTACTCAAAACGAAAATTAGTTGAAAGGTAAAAATGGCTGCAAATATTGAATCATGGGGCGCAGATTGGCATAGCCACAATCTATCTCTACCTAAAGAAGAACCAGATGCGATAGCCTACGAGTATTACGACGAGGACGGGAACCTTATCGGCTCCCAGCGCGAAGCTAAAGGCGGCGAGTCCATCAAGGTGGGGGACACAATCTACCAGAAGGAAGATGGGGGGTGGACCAAAGACGCCGCTGCCGCTAAGGTGAGCGTCAGCCTTGACCGGAAGAGTGGAAAGATAACCATCGATGCTCCGTCGGTCATTTATAAAAGCGATGCAATTAGTAAGAATTATGACGTTGCATTGAAAACTATCTCTAGAATGTACAGGTCTGACCCAAAGCAAAAATTTGCACTCTTACAGGACAGCAATGAAACTAAGACGGCCGAAGACTGGGTCAAGGACATAGAGAAGAGTCTTAAGGACGATGTCCCGCGGATTGTTGCTCGCGAGAATATCAAGCAAGAGCATCTGAATAACGCCGGCGTTAAACTTACGGATGAAGATTTAGTAAAGATGAATACAGCCGCCGTCGAATACAATGACGAGAACGGCCAAATAGTGAAGGTATCTGGGAACACGCTTCAGGTCATACCAGACAGCCTGATGACACTGCCCGCATTCAAGAACCTCGAAAGTAAGCGAGACTCGGACTCTCATACTGTAAAATGGAAGGACTTATCCGAGGTCTGGAATCGCGACAATACTAGCGATGAGGACATACTAGAAGTCTACAATGCCGTAGAAAAATATTTCAAAGACAAGGACTTCTCCGACCCAACCGAATACGCGGAGATGACCGCCATGGCCACATTCCTGCGCCAGCAGGACCCGAGCGTCAATTTTTGGCGCGGGACTGGAGAGGTTCTAGGGAATGCCATCGCTGGTATATTTAGCGGTGCCGCCACTTTCGATGTTGGCGTCCTGTCTGCGGTGGAGGGCGGCGTAAACTGGGTGGAGAATATGGGCGCTACAATCTTCGCCGCTGAGCAGGGGGCTGATTGGGGAGAGGCGTGGAAACAATCGCAAAAAGACGACCAGACCTTCGTAAGAGACTATCTTGCCCCAGAGCTAGAGTCGTGGGCCGAGCAACACCACGAGAATATGATGAACCTGAATGAGGCCGCGGCCGCTGGGTTCACTATTACGAACAAGCTTACGCCTATCGGGATGCAATTTGCCACAGTCGTTGCCGCTGGGAACGCAGCGTCGGCCTATGCCACGACGAAGGTTGGGCAGGTCATCACCTCGGTAGCCGCCAAGTACGGCGAAACCGCGTCGTCAATGGCAACTCTAACCGTGTCGAATATTGCCAGTGGGGCCGTATCTCTTGAAGAAATCAGTAAGGGCTTATACGCTGGAACAGAAATTATGCTTACCCTAACTGACGCCACGACAGCAGCCGCCACTGCCGCTAAGGCCATAAGCGCCATAAAAGAAATCTCATATGCCGCTGGGGCAGTTGCAAAGATTTCGGACATTGCGGCGCAGGTGGTGGTGGACGTCACGCTAACGAATCCTAAGCTGTTCAGGCAATTATTAGAGACCGATGATGATGAGGCGAAGGCTTATGCGATGGAGCAACTTGCGCAAAACGTCGTCGGCGAAGTTGGCGGTATCGCCATAGGAAAAGCCATAGCTGGTTTCAGCAAGACTGACCTAGGAAGGGTCGTAAACGTAAAGGCCAGCGGGGCCATTAACTCGCTCAAGGCGAACGTCGGCGAGACGGCTGATAGGCTCAAGATAAATCTGCTCCATGGTGGGAACGAGAACTGGCTAATAGACAAGAGAGACAAGCTGGCGAAAATCGCCGATAAAGATGCGGGCACGTGGCTAGCTAGTATATCATCGAACAGAGCTAGCCGTGCTGAGCGCCAGCTGCAGAACTATACTGAGAGACTCATTCTGCGTAGGGCCGCTAGGATGTCGGCTGAATCCGCGGCCAAGGTGGGCGGGCAGTCGTGGGACGAGATAATCGAGTCGGCGAAGACGGCGCAGAAGGAAATGCGCCTTACCACAGCAAGAGCTAACAATCTCGTTAACCTGATGTATAAGAGCGACGTGACGGCCGAGACGGCCAAAATCATCGCAGACGATTCGGTTCTCTTTGCCGCTAGGGGCGCATACCTAGACAGTCTGTCCCGTGTAGTCAGCGCCGAGAACGCAGATGGGTTGGGAAAAGCCTTGCGCAGAATAAAGACAGAGAGTGGCGACATAGTCCGTGTGTTAAGCAAAGATACGAACGAGTATGTGAACGCCCTTTATCGTGAGCGGATAGCGTTGGCCGAAATAGACCTGTCAGACGTAGCAGAGAATGTTAAAGGTGCGCAAGAGGAGTTACCGCGCCTACGTGAAATAATAAGCGACTTCGAGGAGTCGCACAGCCAAGAGCTCGTACAGGCCGCTCAGGAGCTAGAGAAAAAGGGGCGAGACTTCTCCGCCGCCGTCCAGGACACAAGAGTCAATCTTGGTGTCATGTCAGAGGACACACTCAATGGGCTTAGGGCGTCTGGGTTTTTCGACGATGGGTATATGCGCCAGCAACGTATCAAGAACTGGACCAACTACAAAAAGAGGGGCGGTCAGTTGAAGATATCTGAGGTTAGAGATATCCACCAGAAGCTCGGTTGGGGGAGCACTGGCGATTGGCAAGACATATCTATCGTCTTATTTGACGACTTAAATGAGACATCCCGCCAGGTTGTGCGCAAGAGAATGACTGAGACGTTGGATTATTTGGGTTTCAAGATGAACGTCGTAGTCAGCGAAGACGGTACGCGAATTGTTGAGGAGATATCGCCTATTCGACAAAAGGCTGTGAGTGCCATAAACAAGAACGCCGATACATTTGTCAAGAATATGGATGACTCTATTTTGAATGACATCTACGACTACAACAAAAAGAGCACCACTCTAAGGAATCAACAAATTACGGCAATATCTTCTGGTGCGGACGTAGCAAAGGCAAAGGCAAAGGTCTACAAAATCTCTGACAGGAGTGTTAAGAAATGGATTTCTGAGGTAAATGACCCAGAGCTTGCCCGCGGAGCCCTTGAGTACCATCTGGGGAAAAGCCTTCAGAGCCTTTCTACGGAAGAGATAGATGATATTCTACAGAACGCATCCAGCAGAACGAAGAAGTATATGCGCGGAGTGTTAGCCGAGGCGCGAGATTATGGCGCAATGGGAGCGCTTACTAAAGGCGACCTCATGAAAATAAAAACATCAGATTACACTAGAGTTACCGGTTACGCCCGCAAAGACGCCCCCGATTGGCTTAAGCCATTTTTAAGCGAGAAAAACGGGAGGCCGCTAGATGAGATAGGGCAAGCACTCAGCCCAAATTACATGACCGACGCGGCTCAAGGTGCAGACTATATTTTCGACGATCCAGACGCTCTGCTCCAGGCGTACGAGGACGTTTTGACGAGGCCAACCGGAACAAAGTTGGACGCTGAATCATGGGCGGAAATTATAGGAAGAGACGGTGACGGCGTGGCACAGAATCTTGTATTAGACAACTACAAAGGTATTTTCGATAATGATGAGATTGACTATCGCGGCAGCGTCGCAGCGATAAAGCAACAAGAGGCAATACAGGCGGCCGAAACAAGATATGCCGACAATACGAAACGTTTGCGAGAATTAACCGATAGATACAACCTCCCCAGTGCAGAACAGGACATCATCAAGAGTGCTGACGACCTAATTGACACAGCCATAGAAAACAATATAGCCAATGAAAAAGCGTCCCGAACCTTTAACTCTATAGCTGATGCAAACGCTAGCGCCGATGATGTCGCCGAATATGTTACTACTAAGTCGCTTGTCGATAATAAGAAAAAACTACGCAGACAATTCAAAAACAGCGCAAAGAAGAGTTTTAATGAACAAATTACGGCAGATATCAACTTAAAATATGCGAATGACCCTAAAGGGAAAGAAAGGGCTCTCAAGAACGTGGAGAAGATATCGGAGCGTTATGCCAACGACGCTACGGATTTGTTCGAGGAACGCTTAGTCCAGAGATACAACGAAGCTACCGGAAAACTGGCAGAACAGGGTAGCGATATAATCGACAAGGACGACTATCTTGCCAAAGTTGACGTGCTCAACAAAGAAATCGCCGGGGCGGCCAAGAATCCTAACGTCGTCAAGACATATGGCGCGCATGGTAGAGAAGAATATGTAGAGATGTCCCCTACTATCGCTAGTATGTTTACAAACATGCCGCGCCCAATCCGTCGTGGCCCATTTGGCGTAATTCAGAGCGCCTTCGTCCGCACGTTCCGCTTTGGCACCACTGGCGGGTATATACCTGGCTCCCTTGTCAACCAGGCATTCCGCGATACGGGCAATGCTATCATCGCTGGTGACGCGTGGAACACAAGCACGACGGTGAAACGAATACTCTCGGACGAGTTTGGCGACACGGTAGCAGACTACATGCAGAAAGAGATGCCAGATGTTTGGGAGACTCTGCTCAAAAAGGCTGACGGGTCAGAGAGCGGTGCGGTTAAGCTCGCGGTAGAGCGTGAGGCCGCAATCGGCGCGATGAACGTAGAGCCGCAACTTGAGCGCAACATTTACCAGCTAGGCCGTGAAGCAAGGATAAGGAGGAACGCAGAAGGCGTATACGAAGCAAGCACGTGGGACAAAATCACCGACGCTCTCGATGACGCTCAGGCCAAGCTCGAAACGCCTAACGCTATCCGTGAAACCTACTTGCGCAACCGTGTGTATAATAACAACTTCTTGGAGGGGATTCGCACTGGGATGTCGATGAGCGAGGCTCGCGAGTTTGCCCAATTCATGCAGTCGGAAGCAACCACCAACTTCGTTCGTCAGTCGTATCATCTATCCACCCTAACACAGACAGTTCCATATTTAGGGGCGGCCATCAACGGTACAAAATCGTTCTGGAGGCTTTATTCTCTAGACCCAGTTGGCATCACGACGAGAATCGTAGGTGGCTATGTCGTCCCTATCATCGCCTTAACTGCGAACTCACTCAAGAACGAAGATGACAGAAGGATTTATGAGCAAATCCCTGAATATGAGAAGAGAGACCACCTCACATTTGTAATAGACAAGCAGATCATCTCGATTCCTATCCCTCAAGAGATGTCTAACTTCGTCACCCCAGTTCAGCACATGGTCGAAAAAATGTACAAAGCGAACGACAACAGTTTTGCGGAACTAATGGCGAATGACCTGTTGGGGTCGTTCCCAATAGACCTTAGTGGCTTCATCAATATAGACGCCGACAAAATCCTCAGAGACGACCTCGTAAGCGGGCACCTGTTACCAGGATTCTCTAGAATTGCGTCCAGCGTCATGCCTCCACTTATTAAGTCTGGTTTCATGATGGCTACAGGCATTGACCCGTACACCGGCAGGAAGATAAACACTGCTGACCAGGGAGTAGACCCCGAGACAGGAGAAAGGATAGTTTACGATTACAAGACGGGCGCTCTGGCTCGGGCGATAGGCAGAAAGACTGGCGACCTTATATCGGCGCAGATGGCCCAGAAGGTTCTACAAACTCTGTTCGGGACGGGCGGGATGACCTTCATTGATAGCCTTGGCGAGGTCGTAGACGCGGCCCTAGACGACAACGAGGACACCACTGTCGCGACGGGATTACTGAAGGGCGGCCAGAAGATTGTAGAAAATGCAACCTCCAGGGTAACGGTTGCGAGATATGGCGAGGAGAGCATATTCGCATGGAATAGGGCGGTTAGAGAACTAGAGGCTCGTAGAGCGGAATTGGTAAACAGCAAGTCCTATAAGGAAGATGTCGAGGCTCTAGCTAGGAAAGACTTATCAGAGGATGCGCGCAAGAAGATTGAGAGTCGCGTTCGCACGCGTCGGCAGGAATATATGCAGCAGGTCCTAGATGCCACGAATAATCTCATTAACCGTTATGGCGGAACGTTCGACAAATACAAACTAACAACCGTTATCTCTCTCATGAACCTAGAAGAGGATGTCACTAACGAGTCGCCCTATGATAAGTATGCGTCCTACCTATCAGACGAGGATAAGGATCTCAATAAGGCTATCGCTATCGAGACGATGGTCAATATGGGTTTCTCGTCTGCGAACGATATGTCTCTATTCGGTTACTACTACACGGACCCGAATACTGGAAAGGTGACGATAAAATACAACTCACCACTTAGCATACTGAATTACAATCGGAACAGGTGGCAGCAACAGAATATTGACGCCGCCCAGGTGAACTCAATTCTGGAAGAGAACAACATCACGCGCGGAGAGATGTTCGGAGATGCTTACCGGAAGATAAAAGCCTCTGGTAATAAGGCAGCTCTAAAAGAGTATAAGTCCGAATGGAATAAGAAGGTAGTGAAGGCCCTAGCGCCGTATATCCAAAGCAGGGGCGTGAATTCATTTATTAACACGCACTCTAATCAGACGATTCTGAAGGACTACATCTTTATTAGTAATCCTTATAAGGCGAAAGAATATCTACTTAAAATCTTCGGAGGAAAGTAAAAAGGCTATGTTACAGGAAGAAGAATTAGACGCAAGGATAGATGAGGCTAATGACGCATTCATCTCAGACGAGGAAGACGTAGGAGAAACCGCGGGCTTCGTTGACCTTTATCAGCAAGATGCGAGTAAGATGCGAGACGAATCCAGGAGACGCCGCCCGCGTGGCAGCTCTCCCGTGGTTCTAGCCACCACCAAGGCAGCCATTAGTGGCGACGGCGTGCCAGCTAATGGGCTCACACAGTCTTTTGAGCGAGCCAAAGAGGCGGTCATAGCACTCAAGGTAAAAGGCGAGCCAGGGCGCGCGAAGCTGGCCGCAAAGCAGTATATGGAGGAGCGATTTCTCCCAGCTATTGAGACTATTATTCGTTTTTCTAGCCCAGACGAGTTGCTTAACTGTAAAGACGCGCTACGCGAGCTCGACAAGTATGCGCTAGGCGTTGGCTCTATGAGCGGGTACACCGCCTCATATGTACGCTCGGCTTACAAAGACCTGCTAGGTAAAGACTTAGATGGGCGCTTCGATAAGAGCGACCCAGCTATTACGGATATGGTTATGCGAGTCCGAGTCTTAGCAGATAAGGGTGACATTCGGAACGCTATCGGTGTGGCCAAGCAGGCTAAGAAGCAAGTAGACGATGGCGAAAACATGGCGTCAGAATACGACTACGAACTTATTAGCCGCGTCGTTGCCTATGCCAACTAATTTTGCTCACTTATAAGAGATGTCTATTATAATTGAGTTATGAATCCATTTCTATGTAACTCCTGCGGTTTTGGGCTATGCCAGTCTTGTGGCGGTTGTGGCCACTGCGGTTCTTGTGGCTGCGAAAAGAAATGCTGCGAGAAGCCCTGCGGCTGCCCAGAGTCCATCTTGTCTATCGAGGCGGATAGCACAAACCCGACTAATTTGCGCTTTAACTTAGGCGGTCGCTCGGTCTGGTATGACTTTGATAGCGTAGTTAAAGCTGGCGAGACCTGCACCACACTGTATGCAGATTTAACCGCTCGCAACCTTGTCTACAACGCCGAATGCCAGACGATAAATATCTCGGCCAATAGTCTAGGCGGTATCCTACACCTAGCCGACATCGGCGACGTAGATGCCACGACTATCAAAGATAACGCCATATTGGTTTATAAAAAAGACGCCGACTGTAGTGAAAACTGCGACGGGAAAAATGGCTGGATCGGACTCGACCCAAGTGAAGCTGGCGATAACTCGCTCGACTATATTATGGGGTCTGACGGCAACGGCGAAGTAAAGAGCCTAATGCCACCAGCGAACAGTAGCCAATTCTACTACATGACTTGGGCTGGGCAAAATAAAGCCTCTTGGAAGCAGCCTACAGTCGCGGCTTCGGCTCCGGTCGACAGCGACGGGAAGAAATGGGCCGTCTATATGGACCCAAACACCCATGAGTTAGTAGTTGTGAAGGAGAACCCATAATGACGAACGTAGACGAATTCAACCACGAGGAATGCTGCAAGACAGACAGTAATTGCATCAACGCCTATACCGACTTCCATCTTGACCCGGAAAACCCGGCTGGACTCTGCCTCGAAACTTCGTGGGGCGGCGACTGCCTAGATTTAACTAGTATCGTGAAAGCGGCCGAAACCGTCACCACGCTTCACCTTTCTCCGGCTGAGAATCCGAATTGCTTAGAGTTTGAGCGCGAGGACGGTCAATCCGACTGCATTACTGGCGACGAGCTTTCTCGCATCATCTCGATGACGAAGCTGAAAGATGTCGACCAGGGAACAGCCCCGACGAACGGCGATGTTTATATCTATCGTAATGGCAAGTTTTATACGTTCAATCTTCAGCAGTACATAGACGATACTGCCCAGACAATCAGCAATATCAATGCCGCTATTACTCAGATTCGTAACCAAATTGCGCCAATCCTCAACAGGTGGCAACTACCGAACCAGGTCCCAGACGACGCCAAGATAATGCTAGGAAATATTAATTTGTACTCTGACACTGGTGCGGTCATTAATAGCTCTGGCGCGGCTACGAGCCTAGACAAGAGCCACGGTATTTATGGCCACGACCTCAACACAGATAAGGCACAAGATGAAATCTTCGGTTAATTAAGGAAAGGATAAAATGAGTTGCAATAATAAAGTAGAAACAGTGAATATCGGCGACATAGCGGTCGATTCTCTCGCCACACTCCCAGATTATTTTCTGGCAGAACGCGACGTAACCGATGATGCAACCGGTAACATCAAGCGCACTCCAGTTCGCGTCCCGTCGGCAAAAATCTTCCCTAACGCCAATAACGACAACGTTATTGGATTAGCGGTCAATAATACTGCCATCACGGTCCCAGAGAATCAGGTCCGCGCTGGTTATATCTCCAATGAGCCAGGCGCTCTTGTTATGAAATATGCAGACGCGTCGCACCACGCCGACTTCTTAATGCTCGGCTTACACACGGATAATATCATGCGCGTTCAGGATACGGGCTTTGTAATCATCCCGGAAGGCCACCAATATATCCCTGGCGCCCAGTATTACTTAGGCGAGAACGGTGAGCCAGTCACCGATAGTACGATTACTGGCCAAAAATTATTTAAGCCAATGTCCGGTACGGTGCTATCGGTCAAGATGGGAGATTAGTGCTATGGCAGATTTTTGGGGAAACTTTAGAGAGGCTTTAGGCCTAGGCAAGGCCAACCACACGCAACACCTTAGCAACATATCTGAGGAGCAGAGGCAGCGCTATGCGGATAGATACAATAACTCTGCCGCCAAGAGCGGCGACGCCTTTGTAAACAACCTGCGCAGTGCATCTTCACGGCAGGGCAACACCCAGCAGGTGGAAGCCCCTGGGCTTGCGTGGTCCCAAATGGGCGGCACGACCACTCTTTACGATGGTGTACCTGGCGATATTAGGGTTATAAAGAAGGTCCGCATGGGTAGGGATGATGCCTTCGCTGATGGCGGTGATACAAATGACGTTACTGTGGATGATGTGGTCACAGGCATGGTGATTAGTGGCATGTATGGCGAAGGAGAAGACCGCAAGCAGCGCCTCTATAATGATGGCTTCAATTATGACAGAGTAATGGACCGCGTGAATAAGGCCTATGAAAGTGGAAAACAAAAATACTACGGTAACTTGCCTAACAAATATGGCATCCGTTATCGCAGGAGGAGTGGTGATAGTTATGCTGGCGGGCAACAATACTTCACTCCAGATGATTACATAAGGCCAGCGCGGTAGGGTGCGAGATGGCCATTCAGGATACATTTATCGGCAATTTGAGAGCAGCTAACAATATAGCCAGGGGAATGGCTCCAGTAGCGGCACCGAAGAGCAACGCCACCTCTACCGAGAAACCTAAGAATGTTCCTAAGACTGTAGATCAGCCAACGACCGACTGGGGGAAGTGGAGAGATGCGCACGCTGGAGCTAGTATCGTAGAGGACACTACATGGAATAACCCAGTAGAGAATGACGCGCCTAAATATCCGCTGGACTTCGAGGCTGTACAGGCAATAAAACCATACAAATCATTATTTGACCAGGCTATTACCGAGTATCAGAACGAGTCAAATGCAGATAGAAGAATAAAAATATTGGACGACTACGGCAGCAACACTGCTCTAGGGGCGCTGCCTGGTATCTCTTGGTACCTCCAGGTTCTTCGGAATACCGACGACGCGGTCAAGCGCGCGGGAAATGTTAAATACGACTACGCAGGAACGGCGGACGGGTTCAGGAGAGCTATAGAGGCCGAGATAAATAAGTTTAATCCTAGGACATGAAAAAAGAGCCCCTCTCTCAGGGGGTTCTTTTTTGTTCTGCGCTTATGCGCAGAGAACTACTAATACTACTCCTCTATTTTATCATCGGCGCCATCCTGCTTGCAAGCCTCACACCCGCTCAAGTCTTCGCCGACAGCTTTCCCCCATATATCGTCTACGAGTTCGTCTAGTTGTTTTAGGAATTCCGCCTTCTCCCCCCACACTTCATAGGCGACCTGGCGCAAGCACGCAGCACTTTTGCACAGACACCAGAGCTTGCTGTCTATGTTCGGATAGTGGTCCTGCATGTACTGACGGCGCAACTCTTTAGCCCGCTGAGCCGTTAAGAGGTAGAACATCTCCTCGTCCGTACCTTCAGCTACGACCGCAGAGCGCAGGGCATGTGCCCTAATATGTTCCAGCTCGGATATGAGCCTGATGTCATCGGCGATCGAGGCCGTCTTGTGGTCGAATATCTCGTTCTGCTCTTCCATACTGATATAATAATAGCATAATAAAAGGAGGAAAAATGTTAAGCCTCAAAGGCAGAATATCCCTTGCTCTTATGAAGAAGAAACATAAGATAGAGCTGTTGAATGAGCTCAAGACCATGGGACCCGGCATAGCTCCTGAGGAGATGAAGAAATGAGCGAAAGTAGCCTAGTAACTAAAAAGGCTTGGGCTAACAAAGCTAACTATGAGGTTGGCCGAGCCGGTTATAAAATCAAAGGCATCGTAATCCACCATGCGGTGACGACCAACATTTCTGCGGTCGACGCCACCTTTGCCAACGCCTCTCGTCGAGCTTCCGCCCATTACACTGTAGGCGGTAAAGAAATCCACCAGCACGTAAGCGAGGCCAACACTGCTTGGCACTGCGGTAACTGGTATGGCAACCACGCTACGGTAGGCATCGAGACGGTGAACTCGACATTGGCACCAGACTATAAGGTGTCAGACCAATCGCTCGATACGCTTATTAAGCTGGTAGCCGACATCGCTAAGCGCAACAAGCTGGGCAAGTTGTGGCTCGACCCAAAAGCCGACTATCCAACCTTGTCTGGCCACAAAGATTGGTACGGTTCGGCGACGGCATGCGTTCCGCTAGACGAGACAGAGCTGCTCACCCCAACTGGATTCAAAAGGCTTGAGGACATAACGAAGGACGACCTAGTAGCACAGTGGAACTCGGAGACCGGGGACATAGACTTCGTCCATCCACTTGGCATTATTGAGCCGTACGAAGCTGAGGTTATCAAACGCCGCTGGACGGAGGCAACGGCGAATCACCGCATGTATGTCCGCCAGAATGTGCATGGAAAACTTACGGACAAATATGTTGTTCGGGAATGGGGTGAGATTCCAAGAGATATTAGTCTTCCTACGGGCGGTCACTTTGCGGGAAACGGCTTGCCTATTTCCTCAGACGAGTTAGAACTTCTCGTATGGATTCAAGCAGACGGCCACTACATGGTAGACGGCGAATGCTACTATGGTATTGAGTTCCATTTCGTAAAGCAGCGAAAGATAGATAGAGTACGCGGCATACTTGATGACCTAGCCATTCCATATAAGTTCGTTGCCAAAAAGGACGGGACGGTGTCCATCCGCATCTATGGCAAGCAGTACTATGAATGGGCAGAGACCTATCTGAAGGACAAGGAGTTCACATGGGATTGGCTCAACATGTCAGACGAGCAATTCGAGCGCTTTAGTGACGTCTTGTATTTAGCCGATGGGTGTGTAGCAAACAGCTCTTATAGCAGCGCCTCAAAGAATAATATAGATATAGCGCAGGCGATTTTGTTCCTACATGGCCAAAGTTCCCATATTTATAATGAAGGAGGGGTGCCGCGCCTATACGCTCGCGCCCACGCATACCGTATTGATAGGAGAGCAGGAGAACAGACTAGGACTACTACAGTATCGTGCGTGACGGTGCCGACTGGCGCTATTGTTATACGACAATACGGCAAAATCCAAATTGTCGGAAACTGCCCTGGCCCATATCTTTACCCGAAGCTCCAATATATCGCTGACAAGGCAAACGCGATTAACTATCCGCCGAAGCCAGTTGAGCCAACAGCCCCGACGTGGAAGGATATAACGCCAGCTGTTTACGAGACGACGAAAGAAGCGAATCTATACAACGTCGTTACCGGCGCAGTAGTGTCATCTTACAAGAAGGGCACCGAGATACAGCTCGTTCAAACGACTACCTGGAAGGGCGTTGAGTATGGGCGCACTGAATGGAGCCGCGACAAGAAGCTTAATAACGGGTTCAAGATGAGCGAGATGGCAATCCCTGCGCCTATCCCAGCCCCAGAACCTAAGCCAGAACCGACCCCAGAACCAACTCCTGAGCCAGAAGACCCAACGGTTGGCATATTGCAGAAGATTATCGATTTTATTAAGCACATTATCGATTTAATAACCAAGAAACAAGGAGAATAGAATGGAAATCCTCGGATTATCCTCATTAGCAACCGTAGTATTGACTGGCCTCGTGGCCGGTGGCGTAGAGCTTCTAAAGAGGCTCTTCGATAAAGATTGGAGGGCATCAGCGACAATCGTCGTTGCCGCCATCATTGGTGGCCTCGGCGGTTTAGTATTCGGTGCCGACTTCCTCGTTGGTATGGTCTTTGGTCTAGCGACCTCTGGCTACATCACCATCGCTCAGAATGTAGCAAAGAAATAATCGTACCTTAACTAGGCTATAGAGTAGGCGGCGTCAGCTTTTTACACTCTCAAATATTTACACCCCTCGCTTTTTCTTCGCAAAAACAAAAACTCCTTTCTTTATGTTTTTAGCCTCGGCGTCGCCTCTCCTGTAGCCTAGTTTTTTGATGATTGGGCGTAGATACAGTTATAATTGAATCATGAACAACGATGAAACTTATACCCCATGTACGCAGTGTGGCAGACCAATGGCCTACTGCAAAGGACAATGCTGCGGCAAGCCGAGAGGTTGCCAATGCCAGGAATATGGTCCTAAAGTATGTGGCGCCATTCGTCCAGGCGAACCTAAGTGCCCATACCAAGCGACTATACCGTCTTTGACCGTTGAGTCGGTTAGCAACTTAAAGGACTTGGCGGACTGCTTTGTCCACGTATCGGACATCAATACGACTTTCTACATTGACGACAAGCATCGCCCAGTCATTACGTGGGCTGGCCCAGTCGAGGTAGATGGCTACGACTATACCAACAATCCATTAGGCCTTCGTAGTCAGATGTTATATGACTTCCAAAATAACAGAGCGGTTTACTACAACAAGAGCGGCGCCTACCGCCTAGTTACTTTAACGGAGGGATAGTATGGGTTGCTGCGACGACAGAAAGAAATGCTGCGGTATTGGGTTCCATAGCATCCCCGCCGCTCTTGGCGACGATACTGGCGAGTTCAAGCCCGAGAACGGAGCATATCATAATATGCTAGTTAGATATGAAGAAAATGGCGCACTCTATTTGTACGTCAATGATGGTACGTTTATAAAGATTAAGGAGGGAGAATAATTATGGGCTGCAACTGCGGTAAACCTAAATGTGACGGCCACTGCGGAGTCAGTCCGTCTGTCTTACAGATCAATAACCCTAGTGAGTGCGTGCTCTTCCATAGAGTGGAAGTACCGGCGAGCATGGGCGATAGCACGACTAATCCCCCGAAACCTGGGGCATACAAGAATACCTTGCTCTATTATAAAGCTGACGGCGAGGCTTTTCTCTACTCTTCAGACGGCATCCCAACCAAAATAACCGGCGTTGCTAACGACTATGCGTGCCTAGAAAACAAGCCGCAAATAAACGGCGTAACCCTTGAAGGGAATAAGAGCCTAAATGACATTGGTGTGACGGACGCGATAAACAACGCGCTCGAGCCGTACACGCCGACATCTGATCTTGCCGAGGTTGCTTTTAGTGGTGACTATAACGACCTGTCGAACAAGCCGACTATCGGTAACGCGACTCTCACGATTCAGAAGAACGGCACAGCGGTCGACACATTCACGGCAAACGCCACGAGCAACAAGACAATCAATATCACTGTCCCGACTACGGCAGCAGATGTCTCTGCCCTCCCAGCCTCTACGAAGTATGGTGCTAGCATCTCGGTCTCACTCAACACGACAGACTACAAGATGACTACCACCCTGAAGGACCAGGATGGTAATACGCTCGGCACCGCCCAGACCGTTGACCTTCCACTTGAATCGGTAGTCGTGAATGGTAGCTACGACAATACGAATAAGAAGATTATTCTTACTCTTCAGAATGGCAACACAGTAGACATCCCTGTCGGAGATTTGGTCGCCGGACTTCAAACGGAGATTACCAGCACAAATAAATTAAGCTCTGACCTCGTGGACGATACGAATCATACCAATAAGTTCGTTACCGCTGCTCAGATCGCGAAGCTCAACGGCATTGCTGCTGGAGCCGAGGTAAACGTTCAGAGCGACTGGAGCGTGACGGATACTACGTCCGATGCGTTTATCAAGAACAAACCCACCATTCCTGCTGCTCAGGTCAATTCAGACTGGAACGCCAGCAGTGGTGTAGCACAAATCTTGAACAAGCCGACGCTTGCAACGGTTGCGACATCGGGCAGCTACAATGACCTTACTGACAAGCCAGCCAACTTCGAGTTAGTTGAGATGTCCTATGGCGAGAGCAATGCCTGGGCGAAGTTTATCGCCGCTTACCAGTCTAACAAAATCGTTTATTGTCGCGTATCATCTAATTCCGATCCAAGCACTGGCTCTCAGGGGCGCAAAGCCTTCATGGCATATGTGAACAATGCTACCAACCCAACCGAGGTAGAGTTCCAGTACGTCCGTTCAGTCTCTAGCAAGACCGCCTCTCAGCCAGTCGACCAGGTGTTCGTCTACAAGCTTACTAACGCTAGTGGCGGCACTTGGACTGTGGAGTCGAGGAATATGGCGCCGAAGCTTGCGGCTGGCACTAATGCGACCGTCAGCTACTCTAATGGCACATACACTGTTGGTGCTACAGTGCCTACCAAGACTTCTGATTTGACCAATGATGGCGCTACTGGTACCTCGGTCTATATCGAAGAGTCTGACATTACCCCGTCCGAATTAAGTGGTGAAGGAGAGCTTATTACACTCAACGGCACAACCGATTGCTCCGCCCTCGATACTCAACTTCTCGGCAACGCAGAACAAGAAACGACCACAGGGAAGAACCTGTTCGGCGCATCACAAAGTTCAACAACTAACAACGGCGTGGCAAGCACAATCAAGGATGGTGTCATAACGCTAAATGGCACTACAACTGGTGCAGGCACTATTGGTATAGCGAATCAGGAAATCTACTACACCCCAGAAGGTGGTGACACTTATACATTCACAATCTGGCTCGAATCTGGGACTGCGACATTCACTCTGCCTGATGACTGCGGCTTCTATATTCGTAAGCCAGATGGCACAGCATACGCATCGGGCGCAGGTCTTGTGATGAGCAAAGTCAAGCAGTATGGTTATCAATCAACCACATTCACAGCACCATCTGCTGAACCGATGCACCTCTTAATTTCTGCGAACAAGGCAGGAATTGTTTTCAATAATGTGGTGCTTCGAGTCCAAATCGAGAAGGGTTCAACGAGAACCGATTGGGAAGAATACACAGCAGGCGCAAGCCCTAATCCATCCTACCCACAACCAATCTCGACCGTCACAGGAGCGCAGACGGTGAGGGTCACAGGGAAGAACCTAGTTGAAGATACTATCTCTGGTAGCTCGATTGATGGTATTGGCAGAATTCGCCCAAATTCAGACTTTGATACGCAGGTTGCTTTCGTTATTGAGGGCGAAACCTACACACTTTCTTATACAGGCGGAACTGTCGTAGGCGGCTATTTTGCTACAAAGCCAACGATGGACTCGGTGTCCATAGACGGCACTCGAATTGTGAACAACGACAAAACTTTCGTGGCGCAATATACAGGCTACTTTACATTTAGAACCAATGCAGGGGAAAGCAACGCTCAATGCGAACTCGGTTCAACCGCCACCGCCTACGAGCCATATCAAGGGCAGAGCTATGAGGTGAACTTGGGGAAGAACCTGCTCGGCGGTTATACATACCAATACGGCGCAAGTGGCGTAACAGCGACATACAACGAAGACGGCACGCTGACAATGACAGGAACAGCCACCGCCACAACTTGGTCAACTGGAACAAACTTTGCATTCACGAGAGGCTTGGGGGTGACTTTGCCTGCTGGCACA
>Ga0326513_10001051_pt1 | contig 22595 bp, 30 predicted proteins | sample 2_2465_0518_D_FD_203654 | JGI IMG/M metagenome (GOLD analysis project Ga0326513, IMG submission 203654) | Bovine rumen microbial communities from UC Davis, California, United States - 2_2465_0518 | ecosystem: Host-associated > Mammals > Digestive system > Stomach > Rumen | place: USA... | reverse complement strand
TCTACGTAGTATCCATAACTGTTATATATGAAATAAACAACTATATTATCTTCATTAAAATCCACGTCGAAATCAGCGGAATTGGATAGTTCACCACTGGCGTTTATATTCTGCTCCATCAGCTGCTGGCGGTACAAATCCACAATTGTTTTTGCGCCGTCGTACAAAGCAACGAAATTAATATTCTGAACATTTAACATTTTATTTTTAGAATATTCCAAATTATTTTGTATATACTCTAGTAGAATCAAAACACAGAAATTATGTTAGCGTTACCATACGAAATTTGGAGGGATATTAAAGACTATGAGGGTTTATATCAAATAAGTAACCTCGGTAGAGTTAAGTCTTTTAATCGTTATATTGTTAAGAATAACGGAGTTAAAGAGTTGAGAAAAGGACGTATTCTTAAATCTGTATTACTAAGTACGGGTTATTTTTGCGTAACTCTATGTAAAGATAACTATCATAAAATATATTCAATTCATCGTTTAATTGCTGAAACTTTTATACCTAATCCTGACAATTTACCTCAGGTAGACCATATCAATACTATTAGGAGTGATAATAGAATTGAGAATTTAAGGTGGGTTGATAATAAAGGGCAAATGAACAATTCTTTAACTAAACAACACTGTTCTGATAGTCAAAAAGGTGAAAAGGCTTATTGGTATGGAATTAAGGGTAAAGATAATCCTCATTCAAAACCAATTTTACAATTAACTAAAAAACAAGAAATAATAAACCAGTTTGTTTCTGCTGTTGATGCTGAAAACAAAACTGGAATAAGTAGAAAAGCAATATGTAGATGTTTAAAAGGCTATTGCAATACTAGTGGTGGTTATATGTGGCAATATGTTAATTAAAATCGATATTCTGGACGTTAAGTGCCATATTAAATTTCAATTAGTTTTTAATTTAGAAAGTCAGATTCCATAATATGTTCATAACAAGGGTGCATTGATTTGTCCCCCTCAAAATTTGTTCGTGAGTCCAACATTTCCCTTCCATAAGGTTCGGTACCGTACATCGGTTTCATTGAAATTATACGGTCGGTTCTGAGTAATCTGAAATTTGGTATATAATTTTCACCACTAGCTGCACTACGGGATGTTCCAAAAGCCTCATATACTCTAATAACCTCATTATTAGCCTCAGATAATCCCCAGGCAATTATACAGCATTGTCGAGCCCCTGTGAAAGTTGCTGGCTGCTGCTCGTCGTTGTAGTTTATGATGGTAATTATTCTATTATGAATCAAGTCGGTATAACTTCCACTATGTACAGTCTTTTGTACACTTATATCGTCGTTGTTAACTATATCTGAGGGCAACACTGGAAATTCGCCTGGTTTGTCTTTCAACGGTACCCATTTCTTTATTTCATTGATAGGTTTTGTGATATATTTTTTCTCCTCTGGATTGTATAGGATTGCAATGTCTTTTCCGTTGTCTTTTCCTACGCCGTATACCCAATAGTCCTTGCCGTCAACCTTTACAGCCTTCTTTACCTGTGATGCTACGTCTGACCTTTCAATTGTCTCAAAATTCAAATAGTCCCATCCGTCGCATTCGTCATCGTCTGGCTCGTCCTCTATGATTAACTGTTCAGACTTTTTTTTTTCGCTCTGCATTATGATTTCGCAGTCAGCATCCTCAAGCATTTTAATTAATTCAGCCAACCAGTCGAAATCAGCGTCATAATCCTCTTCATCAAACATAGGCTCTGGCTCGTCGAATATCTGCTGCCCTTCCTTGGCTGGTTCTATGGTACAGTTAATCTCGACTGAATATCCGTTCAAATCCTCGTTCTTTATTGTTTCCCACAAATTGTCGTCAGTGCATTTGTATGTAACGCACCAGCTGCCGTCAGGCAAATCCTTGAACTGTGTGGGGTTTATGCCTTTCTCCTTGTCAACAAAGAAACTTTCAATCATTACGAATCCGTCAATGTTTTTGCCGTCGTGGTTGAAGCTTACCAAATTCTGGTACCCGTTCTTAGCGTATTTCTCAACCAAATCCCTTACCGTCTGTTTCTCAAAGACAACATAATAGTCGCCCATATCTGCGCTGTAACGGTAAATAGGGGTGTCAGCCAATAATGCAACTGAAGTGATGCAGTGTTGTTCCTTTGTCTCGTCAATGAACATCATCTTTTTCTTTTCATCCGCACTGAAACAGAACAAAGGCTGCTCAACCGCTGGATGGTCAACAATCGAAATAACTGAAAGTCCCTCATCCTCTGCCTCTGGGTCAAGCACTATATTGAATAACGGAAAATTTTTATATGTCATAATCTTATCTTATTTTATAGTTAGAATAGCATTTGCTTTAAATAAGAAAAGCCCCCTTAATGTACTGGAGGCTTTCTATTGAATTTCAATTATTTAATTTTACATATTAAAGTAATGGTTTAATTAAGTGTATTAGAATGTGGCTTCGGTTTCCCTTACCCTTACGCGGTTCTGTGTGCTAGTGATGTCATTTTCAGTCACATACACACGCTGGTCTTGTATTGAATCCAGTAAATCGACGTTATTCATATAAGTCAACGTGTCGTACTCGCCGAAATTCCCGCTGGCTGCGCTGCTGTTGTTGGTGTTTCTCAGGCTCTCGCTTTTGATATTTTCGATACTTTGTTTGCCTGTTGCATATACCAACCCACTCAACACGCCCGCCAATGCCAAATTGCCTGGCCAAGGAATACCACTCTGGAATCCTGATACGAATGCGGACAACATACCTGATAACGTGTTAATTTTAGCCTGGGTTATCTGGAGTCGTTTATACTCTTTGCTGTCGGCATCGTAGGCGTTCATCTTCTCACCTAACAAGCTGCTTATCTGTCCTGTTATGCTGGACAAGGCGTTCATGTAGGTTTGCTGGATTTTTTTCTTCCTCTCGACTTCAGCCTGTGTTATTTCCTCCCTCTTCTTCGCACCATCCTCTTCAAGTTGCGTGAGCGCCGCCTGTTTTTCGATTTCAAGTTGTACCCACTCATCACTACCCTTCGTGACGGTATCCATTATGCTCTGGTAATAAGCCTCTATGTATTTCTCCTGTTCTTTAATAGTCTGGAACTCAATTTTTAGTGCGTCGACCTCTGTGTTGTAATCCTCAACTCCACCGCCCCTGGCGCTTCTTTTGTTGTGTAGATTTTGTACTTCCGCCTCTGCATCCTTCTTCCTGGCTTCATACTCATCCTCGATATATTTCAATCTTATTTCGTGTTCAGTCCTGGCTAAAGTACGCTCTAGTTCGATTTGTTGGATTTCAAGTTCCTGCCTACGTTCAAAAATTTCATCTAATCTTTCGTGGGCATCCTGGTTCAGTACCCTGCGTTGTTGGATTTCATTTATCTCTTTGGATAGTTCGCGCCACTCCTTCATCCGCTCTATCATGGATATATCGCGGTCAGCCAATTCATCCTTCGCTTTTTTAAGCTCACGCATCCTCTCGGCATCTTCGTCACTTAATCCAATTGAATTTTCTTCATCGGATATTTCCTTTAATTCAGTTTTAACATCTTCAAGGGTAGTGGTGGTAGTCAACAAGGTGTCGTTAAGTTCAGCCCACGGGTTGTTTGCCAAAATATCAGTCCAATATGATAGATATATCTCCTTCTCCTTCTCCAACTGTTCAACTCTCTTCTTATAGGCTTTTTCACCCTTTTTCTCATTTTCGGCGTTATTGGCTTGTACGTACTTTTGTACGGCTACGGCTAGCTCGTTGTATACCGTCACCTGCCTTTTCAATTCATCGGTTATCCTTTTCTGGGCTTCATATGCCTTTTCAGTGGGTTTTGTTTTTTTCTCCTGGTACTCCTGGTATTTTTTGTTTAATTCTTTTTCAGCTTCAATCAATTTGGTTTCAAGTTCATTAAGTGCCTCTTTATCAAATATGAAATCCAGGGTCACCTCATATTTGCTTAAATCATTCAATATACCCCTCTCTTCGTAAAGAGCGTGTTTAAATTCCTCGCTCAATACTTTGTCAAGTTCGTGGGTTTTTATGATATTTTCGACTTTATCCATCATTTGGTCAGTCTCGGAATAAATAGAGCCGAAAGCATTCTTTAACCCTTTGAAACTAAGGCTGGTATTTAATAGTTCTTTTCTTAATTCTTTAAATAGTTCAATTAACTCCTTTACACTCTTCTTGACGGTATTGGTATTGGTTGTCTCCTTTTTAATTGATTTTAGGTATTCGTTATATGATACTGTAACGCTGTTATAAGCCTTTGCCTCTTCATTTCTTAGGTTATAAATCTCTTTACGGCGGTCAGCGATGATTTGGCGGGTTTTCTCGTTAATCTGGTCACCGCTAGTCTTAAGCCAAGCATCCAGTACCTTTAACTCCTGGTCGTAGAACGCGATATTAACCGTGTGGAATTTCAGCTGGGCGTTTTTCTGCCCCTCCATCATATTTTGATATGATTTACTCTCTTTATCCTCCATTGTGGCTAGCCAGGTCTCATAATTTTTAAGCGATTTGGCGTTTTGTTCATTTTCGTTTTTCTGCCTTCTTTCCATTAACTCCGCTAACCAATTCACTTTATCCTCAGTATATTTGGCACCTTTGTTCACTTCACTTAGTATCGTGTTTACCGTGTGGCTAGTTGCCTTCGTTGCATCATTATATATACCTTCAAATTCCTTGGTTATACCCGCGCGGGCTTTGGCTAGTGCGGTAACCCCACCGTTAAACAAGGCATCCCACTCAGCTACTTTTACATCCGATAACGCCTTTCCGACGGCTTTTGTATTTTTCTCAGCTTCCTTTGCTGCGCTTTTGATACTAGCGAAAACGGCGACGACTGCAGCACCTGCGGTTAGTAACGCGGTAAACGGATTTGACACTATAAACGTCTTAATAGCGGCTCCGACCTTCTTTATACCACCACCCAATAAGCCCATTACACTGTTCAATTTAGTACCTGATGCGGCGGCACCCTTCTCGGCGGCACTCATTGTATTAGTAGCACCTGCATTGGTTGTTTTGGCTTTTGTATTAACATTTATGGTTGTGGTTTCCCTGGTTACGGCACCCGTGGTACCATTGACGGATTCTTGTAATTGCCTCTCGCTGGTTTTGGCTTTGTCGCCGACTATCCCGAAAGCCACACCTAAGCCGTGCAAGCTCTTTCTAGCCTCCTCGACGGCATTCATACCCTGGATTACCGCCATAGTCAACTGTATATTCTTCATTGCCTCCTGTGCAGCCTCACTGTCGTCACCCATCATGGTCATTACGGCATTCACTCCGTTTATTGCACCGATAACGCCTGTAGCCACCCTGGTCAAATTGCTGAACGTTTGTCCGACATCTTGGTTACTGTACTTCATGGCTTCATTCACCTCGATTTGACGTTGGTTGGTATCAGCCAGTTGCTTTGCGACGGCATCATATTCAGCTGTGCCTTTTTCAAGGGTACCTAGCTGGTCTCTCAATTCCTTAATTTGCTGCTTAAGGGTTTTTACGTTTTTGGTTGCGCCTGTGGTATTTACGCTTATAATTTTCTCTTTGTTAGTATCAGCCATATATTATTATATTTAATTTCATCTTATTTTAAATAGAATAGTATTTATGGCTTTATTTTAAATTCCGCTTTTTTATGATATTAATGTTTTTTATCCCGTTTTAGGGGGCGGGGCTATTCTACTTATAGATAAAATAGATTAAAATTTAATATGTCAGTAAAAGAGATATACGGAAACGTTAATAAGGGGGCTTTTTGGGTAACATTAATCACCACAATAATATTATTCGTCGCTAGTTGGATAGTACCACCGACTGGAGAAATATCACCATCAGTGTTGCAAGCCAGTGCGGTTTTGGTTGGATTTGGTACGTTATCGACTGTAAACAACGCTATCGACCGTGGAAAAACGGTATCATTTAATCATGGTAACACTAACGTTACTGTTGGCGACGACGACAAATAAGTCATTATTTTTAATATAAGGTAAAAAATCAGCTTATTTGAAATTAAGGAATAAAAAAAAAAACGGCACCTCATTATAAGGTACCGTCAAAAAAAAAACTTACATAAAATTAATATATAATGAATTTTAGCCCCAGCACTCTGGGAATTATATATTTCGAAACAATAAATCCGCTGAATACATAACCCTAGTTATTTTTCCTCACTTATCACTATTCCTCCCTGAATCCAAATTCTTTTACCATCAAGGTCGAAAAATACCTGGTTATCGGCACCTCTATCGCGGATATCGAACTTTCCTGAATATGTTTTAATAGTATCACCGTTGTAATCAAATACTGTCAGGGTTCTGTTTAAACCACCACCGAAATCACTCTCGATACTTTTCATTTTTCTGCTGCAACTCTCGCATGAGGTGAACTGTACCGCTGCGACTGTAACAAGGGCTATGCCTAAAAACTTTAAAATCTTTTTCATATAATTCTAATTTAATTTTTATTTATTTATTAAACATTTTTGAATAACAAATCCACACTGTAGCGTATTCCCTCTGGTTCTTCCTCAACTTTAATTATTACTTCATCCATAAAATTCTGCATAACATCGTATTTGAACATTCGTACAAAATAGTCTGGGTCTACGTTAGTGTGTTGGAATTCCCAGTGAGGCACTATCCTTTGGCTGTGGAATCTTTTTAATGATTCTGGCTTAATTACAATGGGTTCAATTGGCTGCATTATCGGACAATCCTTCATCAGCCATTTTGCCAGTTTTTCCTTTAGTTTTTTAACCGTTTTCATCATAACTTTCAATTTTTAATCGGCGTGTAATCCTCGTTGTAGAAGTGTTTATCATCCATATCGAACATCAATTCCGCAAGGACTTTCAATTCGGCTTCATACCACATATTCCAGCGCTCTTCCTCTGTCAGTTCCTCTATGTTTATTCTGTCGTCGTTGTGCATTGTTCCTTTGATATTTTGTATAATAAATTATTCCCTACCTTGAAAAGCGGTTGTTGTATCACATCCGTCACTTTAATTGTATAAGGTCTTCCATAGTCCATTGTTACTGTCGTGTTATTGTCCTTCAGCATATCCAACAGTACGCTGATAATGTAATAGTAATCGATTCCAAATCCTCCCATATCCTCTTCTTTGATTTCGTCAACTGCTTTAAGCGCGTTAACAAAGCTAATTTGCTGTTCTTGTTTTGTGTCCATGTGATTTAATTTTAATTTAATTATTTATTATTTTAATTTAATTGTTTTTGTTCAGCATATCTCGCCCTTCTCCTGGCGTTGATTTCTTCCCTGTGGGCTTTCTGCCATTCCCTCTGGTAGGCATTTAGGTATTCCCTGTTCTCGTCCGCCCAGTTTCTTAAATATTCCTGTCTGTGCGGGTCTTTTCTGCGGTTAGCTTCATATTGCTTGATGTCTTTTGTTACACCACCGCTGTCGTATTTATTCACACAAATTCCCATTTGTTTACCCGCCTTAATCAGCAGTCCTTCCAGTGTTACTGCCTGGTCGTGCGTCAGGTTGTCCGCTATTACAACTTTCTTTATGTTCTGCCATCCGTATTTTATTATGTATTTGCGGAAAGAACCGTTAATGTAATTGCTTACCCGCCATCTGTCGTGACACTCTTCCTGGTCACTGTAACCGAAATAATACTTGTCGCTAGGGGTAATTAAGGCATATACCCAGCTTCCCTCTACTTTTCTGTAAAGTCTTTTTCTTCCTCTCATTGGATTTCATAGCTTTTAATTTTATTAGTGAAAAACTCTGCCAGCGCGTTTGCCAGCTTAATGAACGCCTCTCCTTCCTCAGGTCTGAATATGTAACTCTGCTTCGGTTGAGGTGTGAATTTAGTTTTGTTAAATTGTCTCTCCTTGAAAGCCCGCATCTTTGCAATTGAATCGATTACACCCTTGGAATACTTCTCGTAGAATTCTGTGTCCATCGACTCCTTTGCGGTGTTTAGTAAAGATTTTAATTCTTCCTTAAGTCCATCCCATTCATTCTGTGTCTTGGAGTCATAGAACTTCTGCTTTAGTTGCCGCATAGGTTCATACACTTTCTCGTTTAAATCTTGTGTCATTGCGTGTTATTTTTTATTTATTATTAAATTATTTATAGTTTCTAAAAAAAAAAACCGCCTGGGTTAGAACAGCGAACTCCCAGGCGGTACTAGTCAATTAAAAAATCTTACATAAATCAAACTCACAAAAAAAATCAAAACACACTCAAAACACACTTATCAGTCTCACATTATCCCTCACACTCAATCATCAATCTCACATCAGTTATGGAAAACTTCGCTGTTCTTTCTATTATAAATATACAACTTTTTTGAAAATGACAAAAAAAATTTGTTTTTTTATGCAAAATTTCTTATAGAAAGCTTCAACTTATTGAAACACAATAATAAAAAAATTAAAAAAAAATTACAATTTATACATTAAACCAACACCAACGCCAGCACCACCAGTTCCGTACATCAATCCAACACCAACACCAATATTTTTGTACCAGGGCTCTTTTTTCGGCTCCTGGGGCGTTATCTTTGTCTCGATGGACAGTTCTTGCATTTCGACGTTAAATCCGCTTACAGTGGCTTCTACGTGCGTTGTATGCAGGGAGTCTTTAATAATTGAATCAAATTTATATACATCTAAAGACACCTGGACTAAAATTGAATCTAATTTAATGATGGTGTCGTTTATCGTATCAACCACTGGCAGATATGCGGTGTCGTATTTGTAGTGGTAGACATCATAGGGTTTCCATTGTGTTATAGAATCAGTTATGTGTATTGTGTCAGTGGTAGTTATATACTCGACCTTTTCTTTGATTTGATAGGTTTTCCATATTGTAAATGAGAACAATACCAGTATAATTCCAATTAATATCCATTCAACTGCGTGTGTAATAGTGTTTTTCATATTAATTTATTTCATTCTCAATTATTTCAATAAAATCATCAACCGACCTGACAATATGATAATCAAAACCCAGTGATTCAACCTTATTCATAAATTCTATCTGTTCAACGCTCTGGCGACCTGTTTTGCTTTTTAATTCGAAAAATATAACTTTATTAGGGATGACCACCGTTAAATCCGCTACTCCTGGCAACATACCGATGACTGAGAAATATCCCTTGTTTTTGTACGTCGCCTCGTTCGGAGTCGAGTAGCACAGATAGTTAGGGTATTTAAGTCTGAAATATTTTACCACCGCTTCCTGCAGTTTATATTCGTCTCCTCTCCTCACTTAAATACCAACATACATCTTTATTAATTCGCGCTTGGTGTATTGTGACAATATACCAGCCATGTATAACTCAAATTCATCTTTTCGTCTGTTAATCAAACCATTCACCACTTTACCACCAGCCTTAACCCATTTCATAAATTCGTCTCTGATACCCTGTAGGTCGTTCTTATTGGTTTTAACTTTTTTTAATAGAGTGGATTTCATTAAAGCACCAGTACCACAATTATAAGCAAATGAAATAAGAGCGTCAAGTGATTGTTGCGGTAGTACAGCCAGTGTGCCTGAGCCTATGATGTTGCAAACCTGTTTTGAGAATTCATTTAGTTTCTGGTCTAATATCCTGTCAATCTGTATATCATCCAGTGGTGGGTCTTGCATAGTCACCTTTGTACCGTCAAGATAAGTAGTGAAGCCTACCCCGATGGTGGGGACTCCAGCCACATCAAGATAAGGGTTCTTCTTATACCCTTCCCATTTGATTATGTGTCGTTTAAGTTCGTTACTTGCCATTCTTTAATTCTTTTTTAATCTTATCCAATTCTTCTTGTTCCTGGTGATTGATACGGTACCCGATTTTGTGTTCGCATACAGGTGGGTCGCATTCCTCTGGGTATGGTCTTCCAGCATTTGTACTTGGATATTCCGTAACATTCTGCTGGGGTTGTTCAGGCTCAAATTCCTCCTCTTCTTCACTCCACACGTCGACAATACCTTGGATTATGGATATCAAATAAAATAAGGGCTGGAAAATAAGGCTCAACACCCCGTTAAACACCACCTGGACGCTGGCTAGAATTTTCGATAAAATATCAATTAATTTTTCCATGGGATAACTTTTTCTATAGAATAGTTTTGTTTTTTTGTCACTTTTTCAAAAAAGCGAGTATTTATATTTTGGAATTTGAAAAAAGTTTGTATATTATAATTGTAATTTAATGGTAGCACAACACTGGCTTCACTTTAAGTGTGATGTTACCACAAATATAGAGAGAAATATAGTGGATTCTCAATTCAAAGGTAGTGAAGCCCCTGCGATTTGAGGATTCACTTTTTTTTGTAACTTATTAAAATTATATATTATGACAAAAACAGAAATTATCGAAGAGTACCTTAGCATTGAAGGTAACAAGGAAAAATCACTCAGAGTTGCAATTGCTGAAATCAATTCAATTTATAATGTGAAAGTGTCGGTTGGATTAATTCAGAAGACAAAAGTGAACAGTGAACACCAGAGTGAACAGTCGAAAGTGAACAGTGAACACCAGAGTGAACAGTCGAAAGTGAACAGTGAACACCAGAGTGAACAGTCGAAAGTGAACAGTGAACACCGAAAAGCTGAAGTGACCCTTGAACTAGAAATTCTGTTGAACAGGATGGGAGAATGTTCTAATTTATTTGATATGACGGAATGTGTCAGGCAGTTTGACGTGTATGTGCAGAACACAAAAACCTCAGTGAAAAACCTGCTGAATGACAAAATGACTGAACTGTTGGAATGGCAGTTGAAATTGATTGCTGATTACGGGCTTGACGAAAGACTTTGTTTTACTTACTAAATGGAATATAATGGTAGTATAAAATAATAAAATGAACAAGAAAAGTACAAGGAGCAGTGAATGGTATTTATTGCCAAAAGAGGCTTTAAAAGACAAAAATCTGACAACATCGGACAAGAATGTGCTGTCAGTATTAATCTATTTATCAAAGGCTTTTGGAACAAAGTTTTTTAGGGGGAGGGATAAACTGGTAGATGATTTGAAAGACAGCAATGTTGAACTGTCAAGTAAACAGGTTTCAAGGTGTATTTGTAAGTTAAAGGAACTTGGGTATATCGACTATGTTGCTGGATTTCATAGTAATAAAGAACACTTTGGTAGAGTGTCTGAATTTACTTTAACTTATAACGCTGATAATCAAAGCAAATGCCAAAATAATGTCTCCCCCAATACCAACCCCAATACCAATACTAATACTAAATGTACTGTATTGTAACTGTAATATAACAAATGTATAAATAATAAATGTACTGTAATGGCAATACAATAACAATAAAAAATTTTTAACATGAAACAGATAGAACTAGAAGAAAAAGTTTTGCAACTTGAGAGTACTGTAAAACAATTACAATCACAATTAAACGAGGTTTTGAAATTAGGTGATATTAATAACAAAACAACAACTCCACAACGAAACTTCCAAACCGAGAGAGCAAATTTCTGGGCTGACTGGAATTTGTTTATTTCCAACATTCACAATACAGTTGACCACAGTTCAAGCTTTGAATGTTTTAAACAGAGGGCTGAAAATATATTCACTGATACAGCAAAAGGTGATTTCCTAACCAATACACTCAAACAATTACAATCACAATATAACAATGCTATCGCCACTTCCAATCCAATTACAATTACAGTAAATGGTAACTTAATTTACAATAAGGGGTTTGGGTATAATGAACTGAACAACGTTCGTGACTACATCAATTCAAGCACATTTAAAAATTACAAGGGTGATATTATACAAGCGTACTACCCAATATTCAAATACTTCTGTTTACTAACTGAGCCTTTGGACAACAATGAGAATTGGAAAGATGATGCGGTATTAACAAGTAATGATGGCGTAAAATGGCTTAACCCTGCATTTGTAATCGACCAGTGTATTGCAAAAATATGTAACTGTATTGAAAAGAATGAAAAACCAGTACATTTACAATATCAAACTGATGATATGTTGACTAAAATCAAAAGTGGTTTAATTCAGTTTAAGGTTACAGTCAACCAAAACAAATTCCCAACACTGAGCTGGGAAGAGTTAAGGGATTTGCACTACAATTACAATAAGCCAGCCGACGATGATTTACCTTTTTAAACATCAAATCAATTTAAACGACCTCAGAACCAGTTAGCCAAGCCAGGGTAATAGGTAAATCCTTGACGGTACAACGGTTTTTACCAAAATGTGCACCATCCTTATCCCTGATATATGGCTTCACTGCTATTGGATTACCTGACAACGTATACCAACGGCTCTCAAATCCGTATCTGTTATATTTGCAACGGTAAACCCTGGTCAGTGTCGTTATCTCAAATATGCCCTTATTATCAAATGTTATCCTTCTTATCCAACGCCTGACTATGGTACGCATCTCCTTCTCATCCAACTCCGTTATATTGTCTGATATTTCGAGAATTCTCTTCATACCAATAGTATCTTCGTTGATAAGTCTATCCAAATCAGCGATTTGTGCCTTCCAGTTATCGACCTTAGAATGTATTTCCGCCCCCGCCGCCTCACACTCCTTCAATATGGCTTTATATTCCTCAACCTCGATAAGCCCCTCCAATGCCATTTTTTTGCCCCTCTCAGCGCGTTTCTCCAACCTTGTGAGGGATTGTGCCACCCCTTCGATTTTAGCGCTTAAAACGGCTTTATTTTGAAGGTATTCGTCTTTAGCTGAAGCCTTTAACAATTTACCTGACTCCAAATGTTGTGCGATAGTCCACAATAATCCATCTAGATTTGGGATACTGATAGTAGTGGCTCTATCCTTGTGTTCCAACACCCTTGTGCAACGGTAGTCCCTGATGTTACCTGTGTATCCTCTCCCACATATTGGGCACTTTATCAAACGATTGGCGAAATGGAAATGTTTAGACTGTGCTGGACGGCTGGTGCAATTCTTCCGCTGCTGCTCAGCTTTTTTGTACTGTAATTCCGTTATTATAGGCGGGTATTTCTCCTCGTCGTAGTATCTAGTGGTATCCAGTATCCTTTTCATATAATTCCATTTGAAATTTGTACCGTACCGTTCGTTAACCTCTTTTACCAGGGTGGTGTAACTGTATTCACCCGTACCGTACAAATCATATATAGTATTCACTATTTCAGCCTGTTTAACGTCGGGCACCACTTGCTTTGTATTTTCATCCACTTTGTACCCGTATGCGACAACTGGTCCGCCGATATACTTGTGCAACGCCTTGTCGCGCTTTTTAGCCCTCTTTATTTTCATCCGTAACTCACTGATTTGTTGTTTATTCATAGTGCTAAAAATATTATACACCAACTCAGCGCCGTCATCCACGCTGCCATCATCCTTTAATAGTTTTATACCAGGCTCCCTGACATATAGTTGGACTTTGTGCTCAATCAAAAAATCCTTTATATCCATAGCCATCTTTTCCTGGCGAGCCATGCGATTCAAATGCCAGCATACGACAGCCTTGATGTCTGGGTCTGCAATTATTTTTGACTTCATTTCATCTAACATTTCAAGGTACAGTTTGTTGACCTTGTACGCACTTGCACCCAATTTTCCCACAACAACAAAATCGTCGAAATTCAGGGATTTGGCGTACTCAATAGTTTCCTTTTTTTGGGATTCAATTTCCTGGCGCTCGGTACTGCAACGTACCCAAATGATGCACTTTTTACTCATAACTATTAAATTAATTTCAATTTATTTTTTGTATCATAACGTCAGGAATTTAATTTTATTGTATATTCTAACTATTTTATGCAACTATATTGGATAGGAAGAATAAGCAATTGTTTTTGATTGGTTTTTAATAAGTTACAGTTTTTTATAAACTAAGGTGCTGGATTGTTAATGATAATTTAACAATTTTTAACAATTAGTTTTTTACCAGGTTTCCAAATAAGTTGTATATTTGTGGTAGAAGTTAATTAGAAATAGTGTTAAATTAAAAAATTAAATGTTATGGAAAAAAACGAAAAAATTGAAATCGTTAACAAATTGAAAAAACAGGCGCTTGAAGAGTTGGTGAAAATCAGCGACTATCTTAGCGGTAACGTTACCTTGGGATTTATTATTAATGATAAGGAATTTTGCGGTCTCGATGTAAATTCCATAAATAAATGCGTAGCCGATTTAAATGAAGTTCTTAGATACCCCAATACCAATGTACCGTATTTTACCATAAGCGCTGGCACAATTGATAACGGTATTTACAGTAGACATAGTGACATGTTGTCTTTTGAAATTCAAAAATGGCTGGATTAATTTAGAAGTCGTAATTGTTTAATAAAAATTTCATATGCTTGCACCAGGGTTGATAGTGAAGAACAGTAGCGTCAGCCTTGGTTTTATTTTAATAATATTCTAAATATATGGAATTAAATAAGATATACCAGTGCGACGTTTTGGACGGGCTAAGGAATTTGCCTGATAACTCAATTGATTTAATTATAACTAGCCCACCGTACAATAAAGCGGGGCTAGTGGGGCGCAAAAAGAGACGTAGTTACGATATTTGGGAGAAGAATATCGATTACACCAATGATATAGATAATATGCCAGAATTTTACTATGAAGAGTGGCAAATTAAGGTATTAAACGAATGTTACAGGGTACTTAAAGATGATGGCTCAATGTTTTATAACCATAAGGTCAGAACGCACAAAAACAACATCATACACCCTATTCAATGGATTGCGCTGTCAAATTTCCGATGCAGACAAATCATAACTTGGGACAGGGGTTGCAGTCCTAATGTGGACAACTGCAGGTATTTGCCGACTACTGAACTGATATTCTGGCTTAATAAAACGGAAAAGAACCCCAAATTCAAAAACACTGGTAAATTAAGTGAAGTTTGGCGAATTACACCAGAAAAAAACACCAGCCACCCAGCCCCGTTTCCGATAGAAATTCCAGATAATATTATCCCTAATGTTGCCCAGGGTGAAAAAATTACGGTACTAGACCCATTTATAGGAAGCGGTACCGTTGCGTTGTCGGCAAAAAAACTTGGTTGTGACTATATAGGATTTGATATATCAGAAAAATATATCCAAATGGCTGAGGCTAAACTAGCGGATATTAAATAGTAGATATATACACCTCAAATTTTAAAAAATTTCATATGGTTTCGTCATCCCTAACGTGAAGAACAGTACCGTTAGGGATGACTTTCACTATTTGTAAGATAGTTAAAAGTTTTCTATTTTAAAAATCCAAGTTCATATACCATTGGTTTCATTTTTTCGGAGAGTTTTTTAAACACTTCGTTAAACTCTTTCAAAAGTTCGGGACAATACTCCTTGCATATCGCTTTTAATTGGTAAAATCCTGCATCCCAATTATTAACTTGGTATTCGGGATGTTCCTCGTTGTACACTTTTCTACGGCTCATAGTAGCGTCAAGTATCTCATTTGCCTTGTCAAGCACAGCCTTTGCCTCAGCGGACAACTCAATCCCTTGCAGTTTGTTGTAAACATAGCGGTCGTTTGATACCCTTGCATCGTTGTACATTTCATCGTTGCCACAAGCGTTTGCCTTTTCAGCAATTTCAGCAGCACTACGCCAAAAGAACTCATTTTTGATGTTCCAAAGTTTCTCTTTGTATTCTACGTTGCGGAGTGAAGATTGGTTTGATGAACTATGGAAGAGGCTGTAAATCAAACTATCGTTCACAAACTCATTGTAGGCAGCGTGTTCGGTGTTAGGGGCAAGGTATTCGTCCTTTGAATTAATCCAATCACAGGTTATCAGTTTTCGGGCAGCAAACAAGGCAGTGCAACGGTCGAAGTTGTCGGGCATTATGTGGGTGATTGCACCCGTTGATGTGCTAATTGAACCACTTATAAAGTAACAACATTGGGCGCTTTTATTGATGTTATTACCACTATTCACAAATCCACCAAGTGAGCCTTTATAGGTGTAGGCTTTGAATTTATCTTCATCCCTCACTTTTATAGGGTTACTCAAATAAATAGCCTCAATCTTCTCGTTGTTGTTGGTTGATTTCGCCCAATCGCTTGCGGTGATTAGTCCGTCAGTGTTATAGACAACCTTGTTTCCACATTCAACAATATCACCGTTTTCCTTGTCAATCAAAGTATAATTGAAGTCGTTTTTGTCAGCAGTTTCGCCATTGTGCCAAAGACTGAATGAAATGCCCCAATTATCAGCACAATCAGCAAAGTGTGAGGCTTTGAATTGTACGGCGTTGTCAAATGCAAACTCGTTGAGATAATATTTTCTAAACTCTTTATAAGCAGTGCCACTCAAAAACAATGTTGGGCTGAACAATGCAATGTGGCAGTCAGTCAGATTAAATTGCTTTTTAATTTCAGTTATGCGATAAATGAATTGAGCATAGAGGTTACGACAACCATTTCCAAACTTTTTAGCAACCATTTCGTTGTTAATCATAGTTTTAGTTGTGCCGTTTTCTTTAACTTTGCCAACTCCGCTTCCTGCCTCGGCATAAGGAGGATTAAGGAAGAAAACGATAGGCTTGTTGGCTTTGAGAGCGTCAAGCAGACCTTTGGGGAGTTTGTCAAGACTATCATTAAGGAAGTCGAATTGGAATGAAACAGCCTCTTTGTTGTAGTCGGTGCATTGGTCAAGTTCGCCTTGTTCAAGTGTGGAGCAGTAAAGTTCGTTGAAACGGTAGTCACGTGTGAGGTTTTTAGTACCACAGCAGTTGTCCCACACAACAAACTTTTCTTTCCAATCCTCACCGAGAGCCTTTTCAATCATACGGTGTGCCTTGTCAACAAAGGTAGTGGGAGTGTAGAACTGTCCTCTTTTTCTACGAACCTGTATATTATTCAAATACATTATTTTTTCTTCAAGTCATTTAATTTTTTTATCTAATATTTAATCTGCCAGCACGGAAGCACCAAATACCCAACGCACATGCGATGACTATATCATCATGAATTGCGTCCGTTGAGTTTCCATAAGTTATAAGCCCACTAGGAGTTGTTTTCATCTGGAAGCCCACAAATTCCAGTTTAAGTTGGAAATCATCCAGTAGCGTACACGTACCGTTCTGAATTTCAAGCTGAAGGTTTTGTATATAATCCCTTTTACTTGAATTGGTTGTTATCATTTCGACTATTTGTACCCTGAGGTGGTTGTTGCTGAGCTGACGTTTAAGCATATCCAGGTACACCTTGCCGATTGAGTTGGTTTCCAGGCATATCTTTTTGATATTTAACGATTTTAACAAATTAATGATATAATCCACCGTTTGGATTGAATCCTTGTCGTTGAAGTGGTGCAAATACACCATCTGTTTCTGTTTATTAAATATGGCGATAGCTGTTTCATCGTTATTTACACCCGTCGCGAAGTCGATACCAGCGCACAATTCCCCGTCGTCCAGCACGTCGTTACGAAGCACTTTTCCAATATCCCACAATGAAGATTGTGTCGTTAAAAATTGACCTAGAATTTCGTTTTTGAAAATATTGAAGGGCATCGTTTTACGGTACAATTCAATGCGGTCGGTAGGCATCAGGGCTGAGGTATCGTAGTCGCAGAAATTCACCAAATAACAGTTAGGCTCTCCATCCAATGAAGCTTTGTAGTATTTGTAGAATAAGTTGTCGTCGCTCTCGAATGTCGGGGTTGAAGCGATGATGATGTTACCGTTGGTGGTATTTGTATAGTTGAATGTCTCCAGGGCTGTGTCAAGATTTACAAACGCCCCCTCGTCGATGATAAGCAGGTTGGCTGTGTCGCCCCTTAATGATGAACGGCTCTCCGCTGACTTTAATTTTATCTGACTTTTATTGTACAATTCAAATTCCAGGTACGATGAATTGGCTGACTTGACTAGCTTTGGTATCGGTGACAAATTATTGTCCAGTTCTTTATAAATCTTTCGGCACAGTTGGTACGTAGGGCACACTATTACCGCTGTGAACTTTGGATGATTTATACACTCACGCATTACCAGATTAATAATTGTGTGTGTTTTTCCACGCTGTCTAGGACTTAATATAGTGATAATAGAAGATTTAGGGTGGTTATCATAACAGTCGATTACCGCCCTTTGCCAATTATATAATTTCTGACCTTTTATTATTTTTTTCTTTATTTCCATCATATTTAGAATATTAATAGAAATTTTGTATATTATAAATATGATGAAGAGTACAATAGAAATTTGGCGAGATATTAAGGATTATGAGGGTCTTTATAAAATATCTAATTTAGGAAGAATTAAATCTTTAACTCATTATGTAAAACATTTTAGAGGTGGATTAAGATTAGTTAATGGTAGAATATTAACTTTAATTTTAGATTCGAATGGGTATTATATTGTGAAATTAAGTAAGAATGGAATAATAAAAAAATATAATGTACACCGTTTGATAGCAGAAACTTTTTTACCAAATCCTAATAATTTACCTCAGGTTGACCACATTAACAGAATTAGAATTGATAATCGTATTGAAAATCTGAGGTGGGTCGACTTAACAATACAAAACGAAAATAGAGATTTAACACCAGCAATTTTAACCTCATCAAAACCTGTTGAGCAATATTTATTAAATGAATTAATTAAAAAATATCCTAGTGCTGCTGAAGCAAGTAGAATTACAAATATAGACTCAACATCAATTAGAATGTGTTGTAATGGTAAACGCAAATCCGCTGGTGGATATATATGGAAATATGTTTAATCTGTGCCGATATGGAATTCAAATTCATCAGTAGATAATTCCACTTTATTTTTGTAGAGTCCACATATTTTATTAAGGGTTTCTATTGCGCTGATGGCGTTTTTAAGGTCACCACTATCGACGGCGCGGGCATATACACGCTCCAGCCTTGCGATGTTTTTCTCTTTCATGTGCTCCTCACGCTTTTCCTTGTCGTTTACTATCTGGGTAAACACTTTACCAGTCAGGGCGTGGGCGTTTAATGACTTGAATCCCATCTCATCGACTAATAGTTTGGCGATATAGTTTTTCGAATAACCGTCCAGGAACGCATCTTTAATAGCCTCCATAATATCTATGGTTTCCTGCTCTTTAAATTTCGGGTCGTAACCTAAGGCGTTGGCATATTTGGATTTTGGTAGATTTTCGAACACGGTATTATCCTTTCAAATTAATTAATTATTTCATATTTAGAATAGTATTTTAAATATGTCACATTTTCCAGGGGAATTTTTGTTGAATTTTCACACTTTTCCTATAATTTTTTTGTTTTTTTTAACACTTTTCCAATGAAGGGACTATTTATAATTAAATGACTTAAAAATAAATTGGATTTTTTTATAATAATAAAATAAATTTTGTATATTATATATGATGAGTACTAATGAATTAAAAGATTTTACCTCAACTGATGATTTAAGTAAAAAACTAAGGGACTACGCTATTAACTATTTAATTGAGTGTGGATTTGTGGATGCTTTGGTGAAAAAGAGCCTATTCCGTGAGGATATTGGCAACTACTACGAGGATTTTCTCCAGGAAACATGGCTGGCAATATTGGAGCAGGATAATGAAAAGTGGGTTAAATTGTACCGCAGTGCTGAGGAAAAGGGTGTCGGGTTTGACTACGAAATAAGGAACTATACCAGCAGGATTGTGCTAAATACCGTGAAGTCTACATCGAGTAATGCATACAGAAAGATAAAAAAACCTAGTGTCCGCGAAAAAACACAGGAATCGACCAAGTGGGATATTATGGCACAGCAGCTGACAGAGCCCAAGGATATAATGCAGCAGATTGCGGAACTTAATAACAGATAAGAAGATTAAATGAAGTGACGAAGAGTGAGAGGGAAAAGCTGGAGCTGGAATTCGCCAGGAAACAGTACAATGTGATACCGACCGAGGAGATGGCTAGGAAAGTCACTGAACTGGAGAAAATGCTGGACAACGACCTGGAAATATGGGATGACGAGTATATTTATGAAAGTATGCAGAAATTGAAGAGGCTAAACGTATCAGACCGCAGGTTGTTATTGGTGTATTCTATTCTGGATAGTAGTATAATTAAGACAGCCAGTTATTTTAGAGTGTCGCGGAAAACGGTGCTGACAAACATAAACAGGATTAAGTCCATAATTTTGGATTAAAAGGAATAAAGAAATAATTTTAGATTAAATATGATTTATTTGGATTGTCTTTTAATTACCGTCATATTTGTGATAATATCGGACAAGCTGCATTTCTGGGACAATTTCAGCCCCATCATTGCCAAACTATTGACTGGAGGTGTGAAAAAAACCCCTATACAAAGCAAGATAATGACCTGCTCAACCTGCCAGTCCTGGTGGATGAATTTGCTTTATATTATAATTACAGGGCATTTCTCCATCTTTATGGTTGCGTATATACTGTTTCTGTCGTATATGGCACCAGTTATCAGTGATGTGCTGGAACTGCTGACAGAGACGATAAAAAAGATAATAATTAAATTAAGTTAGAATTAGAATAATAATTAAATTAAATTAGAATTAATATGAGAAATTTCAGTAAAAAGGATTTTAATGCCTTGCAGCCTTATGAACCACACCTGACCCGTGGCTATTATGGGCGTTACATTTACGCGCTACGTCGCCCTGAATTTGACAAAATGTACAAAGTTTACAAAGACCTCGGCGGGGAAAGAAACCTGGACTATTCCTGCAACAGCTGTGTACTGCAACTGGTAACAAAACTAGGGGAAATGTACTTCAAATACAAGGAGGCGCAGGAAGAAAAAGTAACTAAATAAAAAAGGGACTATTGATTTAGCCCCTTTATTTTTTAATCATATTTAATTTGAATTAGACTCTTATACTATATTTAATTTAAATTAAACTCTTAAATGTTCAGCGCTGGTAAGCTCAATTTCAAAAAATATAGGCTTCTTTGTGGTGCGCGTCTTCTTGTTCTCCGTATAGTCCGATTTGCTGACGTTTACGTAATGTAATTTATTATTTTCCATATCCAAAAGTACCAAATATGGTGAATTAAATAACTCGCCGTAGATACGGTATTCATTATCGGATAAATTAGCGGATTTAAGCTTCCAATTACCCGTTGCGGTCGATGTAACCTTCCATTCGACGTTTTTAGTATCCACTCGCGTTTTGTTGTCATATTTTCTTCCGAACTCGCTGGTTTTCAGAAATCCCTGGCACTGTAGCCCGCCCTTGTTGTCCAACCAAATTAAATAATATGGCTTGTTGCACTGGTCGACGGTAGCCACTTTGATGCCGTTGACGTAATAAGCTGATGTTGCGCCTGATAACGGGCGGTAATAAGCCTTGTTGCCTGTTATGGTGAAATTACTTATCAGGGTGTTGTCGCGCTTGCATTCGACGTTTATTGTGCTGCTGCTGTTGTTGTACAATAGTGTTGAAAAATTGAATCCCTGTGGCGGATTTGACGGTACGTGCGGGATAAGCTCAGTAGTCGGTATATTTAATCCTGCATCCATTGAAAAATCATATCCAAATACCTGCGACGGTAGAAACCAGAAAGATTTTCTAACCGTTGTAAATCCCGATGGTGTATCCAGGCTGACTATGCGGATTTGTGTGTAATAATTATCGGTGACATAAGTCGCTGCTGATGCTGGCATTTCATATTGGCTGTTTGTGACGTTCAATATCGGCTCGATGGATTGTTTGCCCCTGAAACGGTAGTTTATGAGCAAATCATCCAAATCCAGGGTGACGGTAGTGGTGTTCGCTGGTACGAAAAACTTGCCGTAGTGTATGGCGTTCCAGGTACCCGAATTGTTCTGTAAATCCACTTTGTATTTTAGTGTCCTTGGGTCGCTGCTGCTGGTGACTGTTATATTAATTAATTTCATCTTATTTTTAATTTAAATTCTATCTTATTTTTAATATAAGGTTTTATATAATAAGAATAGATTTATCTCTTTTTAATTATAAGGCGTTGGTGAATTATATTTCCAAATATATCCACCTGCCGTTTTATATTTACCTTGACAACAACTGCATATATTACCTGTACTAATTCCTAACTCTCTTGTAACGTCAGCCATGGAATCCCATTCTCTAATGTAATTACCATCTAAATCCAATTGAGTAATAGATACTGAATTTTGGCAATATTTTCCTGTTTTACCTGTATGTGAATCAATTTCTCTCTGAACTGATACTGGATTATTTAAATTCTCTTTGTGAGTAACCCATCTTAAATTTGAAATAGAATTATTCTGTCTGTTACCATCTATGTGGTCAACTTCAGGCAAATTGTTTGGGTTTGGAATAAATGTTTCTGTGATTAGTCGATGTAAAAGATATGCTTTCTTATTCAAATGAACAATATAATATCCATTCTTCCCTAGTGTTTTTGCTACGAATTGACTTTTTTTCCTTTTTCCATTTGATGTATATCCACCTTTATAATAAACTTCTCCATCTTGATTTATATCGTATGATTCATCCCATTTAATTGGAACCCATCCGTCTAAATTGTCCCTCAATTCCTGAAAATAACAATCATCGCTTTTTTTATGAGCCTCGTAATATTTTTTCTTCGCTCGCTGACTTGGTGTTAATAATTTCTCTTCCATATATTAAGTTATTTTATATTCATAATATACAGAAAATTAGAAAACATTAAAAAACTCATC
>Ga0326513_10001049_pt1 | contig 22614 bp, 32 predicted proteins | sample 2_2465_0518_D_FD_203654 | JGI IMG/M metagenome (GOLD analysis project Ga0326513, IMG submission 203654) | Bovine rumen microbial communities from UC Davis, California, United States - 2_2465_0518 | ecosystem: Host-associated > Mammals > Digestive system > Stomach > Rumen | place: USA... | reverse complement strand
AAAGTGGAATGTCCCACCTCGCTGGACATCAACGACATCCATCGTAACGTAAGACGCATGATCTGTGTGCGGTGCTCGCATAAATGATGCACGCATGCGGTTATTCTTGTCAAGAGCTCGATTCCTAACGTGAGCCCTAAACGCAGTAAAAGCTTCCTCTTCGCTACCTGCATCCATAATTGCAGACATATTTTCAACTGCAGTATTTACAATAGCATCGATTTTTTCTTGAGCAGCAGCAACAGCCTTTTCATCTCCGCTCTCTTGTGCCTGAGATCTTTCTTGAGAAGCCTGGGCTAGTGCCGGACGATCTGCGAAAAATGCAATAGCAAGCTCAGTTCTAGTTCTGCCGTTTTCTTCGTACTGTCCAGTCTCTTCATTGAGTTTTGAGTCACCATTTCTCTTCCACGCAAGATATATGTTTTCCCACGGCATAACAACCTGATGTGCACGGATATTATTATCGGCAGACGCAGAAACCTTTGCGTTAAAGCTGGCTGGTTCACGATTAAATGGCTGCTCGCCATACTTATCAACAACAGATTGACGAAGCTCTTGTGCAACATCATTTGAAGTTATTTCAACACTATCTTTATCTTTAATACGAGAATAATAGTCTTCTGGAGCAACGGGGAATGATTCAATCATTTCAGAACCGTTTGAATCTTGCTTTTGATTTTGCTCAAGATTCTTTCTAGCAAAATGATGATTGATCGGCGTCATAACACCGCTCATCATTCCGCCACCGATAGCACCAACAAGGCCAGATTGCAAAGCACGCTCTAAACTGGTATCATCGAGATTCTTATAACGAACATCGTCAAGAAGCGACTGAGATGTTTCTTCAAATGCTTCTTCTCCGGCGTCTGCGGCTATCTGACCGGCAGTAGATTTGATGGGTTTACCAGCTGTGTTAAATGCTTTACCAATCCAGCCTTCAGCCATGCGATTGGCCTTTTCAGAACGCATCTCCCACTTAGCCCACTTACCTATTGCCTTCTCTGCCGTACTTGCAGCCTCTTTAGCCATTCCTTTTTCTAGCTGCTTTGTAGCAGACTTAAGAGCATTCTTTGCAATACCCTTTCCAATAGCGCCAAAAACCTTTCCGCTAGCGCCAAATGCAGAGCCAATAATATCAATACCGCCTGAAAGACCAGATGTTATAGCCTGAGTATCGTCAAGTCGGTAGTTTGGAATATACCACTTGCCATCATCGCGTTTTTCAGATTCGGTAATTGGATTATGCCCAAGAAGCTCGTCGGTGACCTTAACAAAACCAGTTGCAGGACCACCAATAAGCTGGCCGGGAAGAGATCCAGCGAGAAGACCAAGTTGGGCAAGTCTGTCAGAAGAAGATCCTTTAATAAGTTTATCCATATTAAAGGTCCAATCTTCTTTAGCTTTTTGCTTAGCTTCTTCATCTCCTGGATTTGTCATATAAGCAAATTCACCAGGAAGATTGGACATGAACTCGCCAAAACGATTAATTTCAGCTGCAGCCGACTCGCGAATATCAGCCTCACGCATGTCGCCGTTATACTGACTAAACGTGCCTCCCTGCATAGTGAAAGGACGACTAGTAACATTCGGATTAACATAATTCTGATTAAGCTTTTGAGCTGCAAGATCGGCTGCACTAATACCGGCATCACTCATAGCCTGATTGTATGCGTTATAGTTGTTATAGAAATTTTCGCTAACACCTTGGTAGCCAGGATTAATAGCACCCATGACATCTCCTCACGATGGGAAATACTTATATATTATTATAGCTATAAAAAAGGACGGCTGAAGTGACAACCGTCCTTTTCCTCTCACTCCCCGCAACTCGGTGCAAACGGCACGGAGAGATAAAGGCTATAAGTTTATCGCCAGATCTTAACGGCGTCTTGAGAAACACCGATAACTCCGGCAAAGGTATCGCCGCTTCCTCCGGTGTCGTACTGGCCAACCATCTCAGAGTTCCAGTCTGAGTAGATATTCTTGGTCATGTAGTGAACACTTCCGTCGGCTATCTCAAGAGCCTGGATAGCACTGCCGTCTCCAGCCATGCCATACTCGTAGTCGTTGAGATCGTAGCGATCGACCCAAGGAAGCCAGCCACTCGCAGCGGTATACACACGATATTTGCCAACTCCGCCTATTGCGATATACTGCATAGAGTTGCCGTAGATTCCACCGTAGTCGTCTCCGCTGCCAGACGTGTCGTAGAGTCCCTGCATCATGCCGCACCACTGACCGTCAACCATAACGTTGTAGTACGGCTGATCGGTATCTGGAACGTAGCCCGGATCAACTTCGGGAGCCTTGCCACCGATGAGGTTCTTCCAGTCTTTCTTAGAACCATAGAACACGTTGAGGTCAAGGTTACCATCGTAGCCGTCAACCGTTCGCGTGCTGGCGTACTGGTACATAATCATGCTGTTCCATGCGCCAGTGTTCCATGTGTTAACAGGATTGTCAACGTGGCCGTGACCGTCTGCGTAGCGGTTAAGGTAGCTCGCCATCCACAGCGGATAGCCAGAGATGGAGCTGTAGTCGGTGCTGTTAACGTTGCTGGCGTAGCCGTAAAACACAGGCATACTGCCAGTCTTTTTAGCTACGTAGTCAAGCCAGCTCTTCGCGTATTCAACTCCGTAAGAGAGAGCGTCGTTCTCCCAGTCGAGAATGAGAATACCCTTGTTTGCGTAGTCTCCAAGCTCTTTGAGGAAGAACTGCGCCTCTTTCTCGGCGCTGCGAGCACTTCCGCGCTCCGCTGCGTAGTGGTAAAAGCCAACGAGCTTATTGGCCTTGATAGCCTTGTAAGCCCACTTCTGCCAGTAGGGATTAATGTACCAGTCCCCTCCGGTAACCTTAATGATAACGAAGTCAGCGTCAACGCTTGCTACATCGATCCCGTCTTGCCAGCTGGAGATGTCAATACCGTGAAGCCTCTTAGCCTCTTCTGGCTTAGGAGCAGGAGCAGGCTTATCTTCAGAGTAGTTCGGCCTGAAGAAAGCAGTGCCGTAGATACCCCAGTTAAATCGAGTCTGTCTCAACACCTCGCCACCAGCAGAGTTACCAGTGTTCCCCTCGATGGTGCCGAAGTACCCGCTGCCGTTAATATCGCTCCACTCAACGAACCCGATGTGGTCAGACCAGCTAAAGTCCTGACGACCATCCCAGGTGAAGATGACGATATCTCCAGGCTGTACTTCTTCATCGGCTACGCGACTGAACTGGTAGGCAACACCCGAGGCGCTGGCTGACGCAGAAAAGCCGTCAAGCCCGCACTCGGAAAGAACGTAGCTTACATACGCTGCGCACCACGGATACACGTTAGGATCATAACAGTGAAAGCCCCAATACCATGTGTTGAATATGTTGTCTGTTCCACCAATTCCGATATAGCTTGCAGCCTTGTTAAGAACGTTGTTTACAGTTGCCATCTAAATATCACCACCAATCGCGTAGCCGAGAAGTTTCGAAGCCTCTTCTTCTGTGAGCCTACGAGGACTCTGAAACTCGTCATCGACCTGAACGTCCTTTTCTCTCAAGCCGTTCTTGGTCTTGCGAATCTTCTTGCCACTCATAGGATCGGTTGTCTGCTTTTCCATTATGCCTCCTCTTTGTCGATGTGCTTGCCGATCTCAGCCATGATCGGGCTGAGGACGGCCATCACGAGCGGAACGACGATCGCACGCTGGGCGGGATCGAGGACGTAGTAGCCCGCGATCGCGTCTAGATTAGCAACGACAACGCCGAGAGCACCCTGAACAATAGTGCGGCAGAGCCTCCAACCAGTATCATTGCTTGTAAGAAACTTGTTCATCTCTACACCTCCTATCGATTCCTAAGCTCGTCCTGGATCGACTTGATAAGTTCTTTCATCTCGTCGATCCGGATGAACGCCGTTTTCATCTCCGTCTCAAGCACGTAAATGCGCTTGACACTGTCGTTATGTTCCGCCACATCTTTCTGTATGTCGGAGAGAAGGGCGTTGATTGACGCGATGCTTGACATAATCTCGAGGATCTGGTCGTTGATCGCGTTCTTCATGGCGATGTACCCACCGACTATGGCGATTATGATCGTAACCGCCGGTCCTATGAATGGTGTAAAATCAAAAACCATTGCTATTTTACCTCCTTATCAGAGGAACGCAGTCTTGACACACAGCCCGTATGTCGTGACTGCTACGCCCCGCGCACTGCTGCCGTGGTTGACCACGTTGCAGGCTATCTTGTTAGCCGAGTACTTGTAAAGAGCGCCAGTTGACAGATTAGCGTTGTTCATAGTGTACTTCGCACCAAGCGCCCCGACCAGCGTATAGCCGTTTGGGATTGTAAGTTCTGGTGCAAATGTGTGGTTACTATTAGCTGCAATGTTGACACTAGCAGATGTAGCACTAACTACTTGCACAAGATCGTTTAAGCCGAGCCAAGTACGCATATCCGCAGCGCCCTTATACCACACGCCGCCGCCGTTTGAAAAAGCCTGGAAGCCGACAGCAAAGAAGTCACCAGATGTGCTTGCGTTGGGCATCGCAGTGCCGTCCTTGAACTTCATCCTCCCAGTCATCGTGTCACCGGAGAGAGGAAGGTAGTCGTGCGAATGGGACGTCGGGGCGGCCCCGATGTTCGCGGGAGTTAGGTTCACGTCACCAGTTCGGTAGGTCGTCTCGGCGTTGCCCTTAACACGCGTCTTAGTGTACTTGGAATTGCCAGACATGTCTTGGATTTCGCCGGCCATAAGCGTGTTGCCACTCCAATCGACAGCGAAGGCGTTAGAACGAGCAGTATACGTATTGCCATTGCCTATTACAAATGCAAGCTTACCAAATCCATACATGATTGATATGGCAGATCCACTAGGCGGAACATAGTTATAGAATCTAAGAGTAGAGTTGTTTATCACACGATAGCCTTTATCACTAGTTTCTTCAGCCCACTCAAACTGTCTTCCGCTAACAGTAACGGACACAACATTCAAACGTGTCACATCTGTGTGCGATAGCTGAAACTCCTTTGTGTTGCCGTCCCCCGTGAACGTATCTTCCGCCATATCGAGAACGTTGTTCCTACCAATCACAGTTTGTTGTGGGCTATAAGCTCTAGTGTTCAGCCCATGGGTATGCGAACTTCTTCCAAACGCTCTAGTCGAAATCCCCTCAGCATGAGAGGCTTCCCCGTAGGCATAAGTGCCGTCACCCTCTGCGTGGCTCGCATCTCCGTGAGCGCGAGAAAATACTCCTTCTGCGTGGCAGTGCCAACCCTCAGCAGTGCACTGATTCCCCTCACTGTGGCTGTATTGGCCTGATGCAGTATTCCCAAATCCTTCAGCATGACTTGAGTCTGCGGATGCAGTAGATCCCCTGCCCTCTACGTGGCTGCAATAACTTGAAGATTCATTATCTTTTCCTTCTGCAAAGCTATAAGGGCCAATAGGAGCATCTGGATTTCGAAAACCCATCGTGTAAGCTTTGCACCAATCATCATCTGAGTAATAATCAAGCGTAACAGTAAAACCCTTCGGAGGTGCAGGGTGTGCATTGAAGCCAGCACCGGAATCCCAGTATGTCTGGTATTCAGATGTTACATCATTTCCAGAAGAATCTAATACCTTGCCTATACGTGGTTTTGAATTCATTGTGCTAACATAAGGCCAAAAATATGTCTCAACACCATCGCATATGAAATTTGAAATCAAATGAGCCGAGCCATCGCTGGTTCGAAGATCGCTAACGTGAAGATAGGTTGTTCCCTCTTTATCAATCAACTTCATCGAGTTAAAATCTAACTCCATGTGCGACTCGTTATCGGTCGCCTGATCATCATACGCCTTGCCTATCCTCGCGCCGTTCTTGCCAAACAACGCAACGCTCTTTGCGATATTGGCCGATGAGTCGTAGTCGAACACCTCCATACCGGATTCATCGAGAACGACGTGACCGCTGTCCTCGCGCCCGAGCCTCATCTTGATCTTGTTCGTACTCTCTTCGAGCCACAGCTTAAACCAATCTATACCGCCGCGAATGAGTTGAAACACAGAGCCGATACGCCAACCGTACGTCGAGGTAGTCGCCTCGCCCTGAGAGTTCGGACCGTGACCCTCGGAGTGGATCCAAGCGTCTCCTCCGGTCGAGACCTTTGTGATATAGTTACCGGCTACAGCCGCCGACTCGTCGATGTACGGAGTGGTGCAGGTACACTCGCCTTGGCCGGCGACCTGCTGCTGAACTGTCTGGCGCTGAGTTGCTGTGAACAAAACAGGATAGCTGCTGGAGAACTTTGGCCTGCGGGCAGTCCAGGCATTCTGAGTGTCTGCCACAGACGTTATCCAGGTGGTTGTACCGCTCATGCTCGTCGTACCGGAAGCAGCGCTCTTATAGATACGCTGCTCTCGGAAGTTAGCGGAGTTAGCATTCTCTTGAGCGGCGTTTGCCTTGTTCCATGCCTGCTTCGCCTGTTCATAACTCGAAGAGAGCTGCACAGTGCTCCACTTGCATGAGCCATCCTTCCACTGTGTTTGGATACACGTGTAGAGATAGTTCGTAGTCGTGCCAGCCTGGAACGTCGGCTCGTTCGCGGTCCAGGGAGATGGCGGTGCCGAGCTTGTCTCGGTCGTTGTAGGCGCACTCGGGGCTATCGCGCTAGTCGTGAGGTAATACCACGTAACGAGCTTATCGATGTCAGTCTCGTCTGTAATTGTAACCTCGTTCGCTGCTTTTATAGCCATAAGCTATCCTTCCAGCTCCGCACGCACAACGATTCTGTTCGCTACCTGAGCCGCCGTTCGCGTGAACGTAGCAGGCAGGCTTGTATCAGTTTCTTCAAGTGTCCCATCCACGTACCACTTAATGCTATGACCAGATGGCATGGTCGTAAGCTTCGCACCGGCCTGGTACACGTTAGCGGTAAGCGTGGTTTGACCAGTTTTGTTACGTAGCGTCGTTCCGTTGTCAGACGTAATTGAAAGAGTATACGGATTATCGCCGTCCTCGCCGTTTTCCACGAGCTTCGTAGGCGTAGTCCACGCGCTAGATGCGATATTGTAGGTGTCTGACTGGCTCACGCAAGCAGCCTGCGTAACGTAGCAGGGGTTCGAGCCACTGGGCACGCTACGGCTCCATCCGCTAGGAGTAGTCGATAGAGCGCCTGTAGAGAACGTATACGTAACAGCAGCAGACGGTTTAGATAGAGCGGAGGCGGAGCGTTGGTAAAGGAACACTGTCGCTTGGTTGTACCCGGCAGCACCGGGCTGGCCGTTCGTGCCGTTCGAACCGCTGGAAACCATCTTTACGGGAGTCGTCCACTCGCTGTACGCGATAGTATCTGTAGCTTCGTTAGAACTTGCAACTGCAACCATCATCCAGACTGGGGTCGCATCGCCCTGTGTCTCCGCTGGGAAGGTCTGGCTCCATCCGCTCGGAGCATTCGATAGAACGCCGGTAGAGAACGTGTAGGTAGACGTGCCGCTCGTCGGTTTAGACGCGGAAGGGGCACGCTTGTATAGGTAGACAGTTGCCTGGTTCAAGCCATTTGTACCGTTCGTACCGTCGTTAATGGTTGCGATCTGCGTGCCGTCCGCGAGGATCTTAGTCACGGTGCCTGTCTTGGTTGCGGTGATAGACGGAGTCGCGCCCTTCTCGGACACCGTCACTGAAAAGTCCATGTCAAAGGTCAGAGTATCTTCGCCGGAGACAACGGTGACAGGGATAGTCACCTTGCCGCTGTTGGACTTCGTAAAGCTAGACGTCGCCGCTATCGTTACCACCGGAGTCATACTACCAGTTGCCTTAGTAACCGTTACGTTGATACCAGTCGGCTTCGTGATGTCTGCCTGCGCAACGTCGCAGTCGATTTGCGTCGATCCGCAGCGTGCAGAGACCGAGACAGCGGTCGATCCCGCTATTGCTGCTCCGGCCGCCGTGCCGGGGAACGCATAGCTATAACCAGATAGCTGTACAGAAAACGCATCGGTCAAGTCGCTGATGGTTACCTCTGCTGTATGTTTTACCGCCATGTTTTACCTCCTAGTAGTTTAGTGAACAGGTAATTACAGCCTGTACGTCTATATCGCCGGGTGATACTGTGAACGTGAACCCGCCCTGCCCGATCCTCGGATCAGTTGAGACAATCGCGTGCTCTGCACCAGTGGCAGAGTCGCGCCATCCCCACTCAAGATAAGCCCCTGCACCGAATCTCCTATGCAGCTCTTCCGCGTCTGAGATACGGCCGCCGGGGGTAAACACGTTTGCAACGAGCGTCGTTGATACACCAACGTTACGCTTGAACACAGTACCATTAGTAGAAGTGACAGAGACTATCGGGATATCGTCAACCTTCTGGGAAGCCTCGGCCGCATCGTCGATGGCCTGCTGCATCTCCTCTTCCCACTCGGCGAGCGTCTTGCTCGACCCGAGCTGGACGTTGGTGCCGCCGATGACGAGCGAGGCTGGAGTGCTTTCAGACGCCGGGGTGTAGAGGATGTAGGCGTCGTTGCTGCCGAAGTGGAAGCTCTTGTACGACGAGAAGTCTGTGCCGCTGCCTGTGTCGCTGCGGACGAGGAGGCCGTCAGAGTCATAGATGTACACGCCGCCGTTCGACAACAGCATCTTATACCCAGGCGCGTGCTGCTCATCCTCCGACTCGCCGATGCCGCCAGGAAGGATCCAGAGGCCACGGCTTGTCACGGCTAGATGGGAGAGAATGAAGTCGTTCATGGCCTCGCGCTCTCCGCTGGTATCGAGCTCCCAGTAGCTTGCCTCTGCCGGATTCTCTGCAGGATCGACGACTGGAGTGAAGTCGGTGCCGTCATATGTAAAGTAGACCTTCGAATCGTCTACTTCCGTGTCCTCGGTCTCAACGAACCCGCCGTGCTTAGATGCCCAGTCTAGAACCCCTATCACGTCTTGAACGATGCCGAGCTGGCCGAGAGCTGCGTTGGCATAGGTGTTCGCCCGTGCGGACTCTCTGGCGCTCTGAGCCGCCTGCGCTGCGCTCTCCTGAGCGTGTCCTGCGCTCTCCTCTGCGTACTCGGCGCTCCTCGAAGCGGCCTCGGCACTGCTCGCGGCGCTTCCCTGGCTGGCGAGAGCCGCGTTAGCGCTTATACCAGCCTGACGCTGACTCTCAGCAGCCGCTGATGCGGCATCATCGGCAGATAGCCAAGCGTCTTCAGCGTACTGAGCAGCATCAACAGCGCTCTTTTTAGCGCTGTCTGCGTTAAAGCTCGCGTTGAGAGCAGTCTGATTTGTCTCAACAGCCTTCTGAGTCTGGGCAGAAGCACCGGAAGCGAGCAGATGAAAGTTATAGTTAAGCTTCTCGATCTGCTGCGGAGTCAGACCGTCGGTAACGTTAAAGTCTACTATCTGCTTGCTTGCCATGATTTACCTACTTTATTTTGAATCAGCTACAGAGCCTCCGCCGTTACCCCCGATTTCGGCAGGCAAATTATAAAAATGCGTATTATTTGTAACCATAAAATTATTAAAATAAAATAGATAAACATAGTTGCCTTCATATAAAGTTTTTTCAACTTTAAATAACTGAGAATAATTATAGCAAGTTGCATCGCCGCTTGGATAAGACTCAACTAAAAAAACAAGAGATCCTTTTTCGTATTCTTCTATAAGGGAATCAACGCTGTAACCATCAGAAAATTTATATACATGATTATAATCATCTGAATTTTCTAAATCAGGTTCGATCTTGCAAAAATATATGCCTGCTCCGCCGCTTCCGCCGCCTATGACGTCCCCGAGCTTATCGATCATTCCAGAGATGTTAACAACATCCTCTACAGATGCTGCACTTCCGCCAAGCTTTGTATAGAGACTCTTCAGAGATGCAACTGGATTAAAAGTTTGAAATTGAAGTCCCATTTAGATCACCTTACTCATCTTGTGCTGACAAAACAAACGTGTATCGGCCTTAATCACTCCGCCGTGAGAAACAACCTGACGGCAGAAGTACATATCTTCGCTGCACTCACAGCGCTCTCCGTTGGGAAGCATCTTCTCAGTCCAGTAGAAGTACGGATACTCAAGCCTTCTAAGCAGAGGAACATCGATGAGGGCGCAGCCCATTCCAGCACCGTTTAGCTCGATGCGGCCAGGTGGGAGACTCTGGATTTTCTCAACGCTGAGAATATTGTTGTTGTCGCCCATGAGCCTGTTCTCGTTCTTAAGATAGCACGTCGTATACCCCATGCGACCGTCATATCTGTTAGCGTAGGGAACGACAACGACATCTGTCTCTCCCTGAGAGAGAAAAAGAAGCGACTCGTCTGGTGGAATCACGTCGCTGTCAACGGTGAAGATCTTGTCGTAGCCGTGCTCAAGAGCGTGAAGCGCAATATCGTTCCTCGCTCGCTGAACACCGTGGCCCTTTAAGAACAGCGGCTCTGAGACAGCGATTCCGTTCTCTTCTGCAACACGGGCAATACGCCAGAGAGCGCCGAACGTTTCGGTGCTGACGTTCTCGTATGTTGGTACAGCCATAAGTACATTCATCTCTTCTCCTAAAATTTGGGGAGCCGCCAACCCCATTCAGCAACGGCTCCCCTAGAAGAGAAAGGAGGAGCAACAGCCCCGCGCAATAATTATAGCCAGAAAAAAACGGAATGGCGGCGAGAAAAAGCGAAAACTGCAAAGAAAAAGAATTGGGGGCCGGAATTCCTGGTCATCGGCCCCCGAATACGGCTTTCGCCGCAGCAGACAAGCTATATTATAGCGCAAAAGTTTTTAAAATTGTCGGGAAATTTGGGAAATTTTGCGTTATAATAAAGGTGCAGATTATAGTGACTGTTCCTGGACGGCGAAATGTTCCGCCCGCAAGGTTGAGACGAATATCCAGGTGATCGGCTGATCAGGCTCTTTCCGCTCAAACGCTGCAAGAGGCATCAGGAAATCCTCGTCAGTCGGCTGGCTAAACCGAGCTGATCTGCCAGTGATCGGAGGGCGCTAGACCCTGCCAGCGAGCCTAGAGGCTGTAGTGCGCTTTCTTTCCTTTGGCGCACTGCTACGGAAGACGGAGAAATCCCAACAGCTCAGCGCAAGCTTCTCAAGGGAGATTGAGAGAAGGCAGAAAATCTGTTTGAAGCTGTTGCTCCCAAAGCGAAGCTATGCTTAGATATGTTAAGAACTTTCACAGAGATGGAGGGTGAAAATGTATATACTTCTCTGCGGTGCTCTAGTATTTATAATAATTCTTCTTGTCATGCTCGCACATCACTGATAACACTTTAAGCTCTCAGAGAATTTTTTTAGGTGCCTGTCTGAGAGTTGAGAGATCCTAAAAGAGATAAAATTGGCCGCTGAAGGGGTAGGAAATTTTATCGGGGGAAGATACGTGCATAAAAAATTGCTTCTAAAATCCTAACTCTACCTACCCCCCGTCTGACCTGGTAAAACTCCTACAAATCCTATACGAGTTAGGTAATCTAGTGTGTATGATTCAGTGAGTTATAAGAATGCACGTATAGTGTGAATATTTTAGCTCCGATATGTCAGAAGGGAGGAAAAAATGCCTGACATTCGAGACTCACGGATATTCTCGGCCATGTACGAGGTTGGCATGGTTGAGAACAGCGGTGAAATTGCTCACATCGCTGCAAACGACCTCAAGACCGCCCGAGTCGAGTCAGATGCTCGGGCAATCGAAGCAGAGCTTCGCAGCAAGCTAGCACCACTGCGAGCTCTCTTCAACGACGGTCAAGGCCTCATGCAAGGCCTGATTGTCGCAAGTGCTCTGCCAGCTGACAAGTTCTCTGCGATGCTCGGAAAGATTGATGCTCTTAACGAGCACTTTACCGAGAATCACCAGAAACAACAGCATGAGCACAAACCGTGGGATAACACCCGCAAATGCCACTATTGTGGTGGCACGCATGAAAACCACGATGAGTGGAAAGCATGCAAACTGGCCCATAAGGCCACAGAAGCCGCAAAAGAAGCGGCAACGAACAACGGGGAGTCTGAGTCTTAGACTCCCCAAAATCTTTTTTTAAAAATAAAAGCCGCGGGCGCGGACAGGCTACCCAAGTAGCCTGCGCTTTGCGGAATCGCGTGCGTCCGGCTGAATCTAACATTTAGCATACTGTCTCAGCATGTTAGCTGTTGGAATCAGAAGCCATTGAACAAAGGAGGAAACTATGGCTTGGTACGCAAACAACTTCGATAAAGCGTTTGGTCACCGCTTTGTAGTGATCGACACGTGGAACAGCGGTGACATCAGCCGCCAAGACATCTGGCAGGCTATCGTTAACAATCCTTACGGAGACGTTAACTCGCTTATCCGCGAACTTCCGTTGGAAGCACTGTGGTTTGATAGCGCTCATTGCGTATGCGACGAAGGCGACGACGAACCTGCAACGTTCTTCCTCAAGTAAAACAAAGTAAAAGTCAGACCAGGCGGGCGCGTATATGTTTTAATGCGCCCGCTTTTACGTCCAAAGGAGGGCGAAATGAAGGAACTTAAGCAGAACTTTACGTCGTATACGCTCACCCTTAGCGGTGACTGCGACGTATGTAATACGTACGTTGTTAAAATCAACTATCGCACTTCGATCCATGATGAGCACACGCTTGGCGTATACATTGAAGACGTATGCGTTCACGTAGATCAGTGTTGCCAGAATTTTCATCTGCACTTTGATGTGCAAAGATACTATCAGGAAGTTGACACATCCAAGCACGAAGATGTTGTTGAAATTCTTACTGATTGGTGGAAGTCATTTGCGGCGGATATCTTCACGCCGCTGATTGAACTTCGTTAGCATCAACAAAATAACTAAATAGTCCCGGCAATGCACCGTGAACACAGTAGCGGTTCTCATTGTCGGGACATCTTTTTTGCTTTCTATACCATGAGATTCTCTGAGAGTTTTTCCTCCTGTCATTTCACTTTCAGAGAGTCTCATGGTGCAGAAAGCACCAAGCCAAGAGAAGGAGGAAATAATGGCGGAGTACAAAAAGAACTATCAGGGCAGCGGGCAGAATGCGGTTCTCCACTACGAATGGAACGATAAAACAGATAAATATGTTCTGTTCTATATTGAGTGGCTGTACTAGAAAGGAGAACTATTATGTCTGCGGAGGAGTACTGCATGATGTACGAAGAGACGTTGCGGGAGCAGCGTCGCATCGTGCAAGAAGCTAATCAGAAAAAGCATAAGAAAGAAGAGCTAATAAAGCTCTTTATTAAATGGGTTAACGAAACAGAAATGGAAGTCTCATTATGATAGAGACAATTGCTTTAGGAGCGGGCAACTTTGTTTGCCTGCTCTGCTCTTTAATTTGCCTACTATTAGCTGCTGACTCTTATGAGCGCTTCGGCCTCGACAGAATGACAGTATTCTGGCTCGCATTATGTGTCATCCTGCTCATCATCTGGCAAGCGATGGGCTACATCGTCTTAACGAGTTAGGAGGAATAATGATCGAAGACGAAAGAAAATTCTGGGCTGAAGCTCAGATATTCATTTCGGAGATCGACCAACAAGAGTACATTGATCTCCGCAAAGCAGGCCTCACAAAAGAGGAGGCCACAAGAGAAATCCTTGATAAGATTCATCATCAGATTTAGGAGGTGATCCGCATGTCTCGACGGCAAGCGGACGTCGTTAAAGAACTGCTAGAACAAGGCAAGAAGCTCGTGGCTTACGACTACTGGGTAACTCCTGGTTATACCTCAGTAGCTCCGTACGGTATTGGAGCACTCAGTCAAGTAATCACGAGAGAACTAAAGCCTATCTATGGCGAACGCCTTGTATCTGAACGTGTTCCAGGCAAGAGCTATCACTGTTATTATTTGTCTTTCAAAATGGAAGGAGACCAAGCATGTCTGTTCTAGAAGAAAGGTTGATCCACGTTCTTTCAAACGGATATCTGCCTGTGAAGGCGTGGTCACCAACTCTTCAGAAGACTTTGGACAGTCTTCGTCAGAAGAATATTCGAGTTAACGTAGTACTCGCAAAACCCTGTGGTCAATTAGAAAGGTATTACACCATGAAGGAAGGATGGTGATGCCTATGGACTATGACGTTGCAGGGAAGCCTTGCTACGGATGCTACCAGCCCAGCACTGTATGTGACGATCGGTGCTGGGCTGTCGAAATCTGTAAGCAGGAAACTATTAAACTAGACGGTTACTACGATCGTCAGGCAGAAGAGAAAGCATGGTGGGAAGATTATGAACTCGAAACGGAAGTGCACCGTGTGCAAAGAGATCAAGCCGATAGACTACGATATAGTTGTCTACAAGCGAGTCCTGTACTCGTTTCAGGGAAGCGAGACGAAGACTAAACAGGTAGTCCACCACATGTTTCTCTGCGAGGACTGCGCTCTGAAGTACCTCGACTTCCTGAAGACGTTTGACGAATACTAGTCACATCTATTTGTGTGATAAGTGCGCCGAAGATTGGAAAGACTTTATGTCATACTTCGACAAAGAAATGGAGGAACAGTGCTAAAAGACGAGATGAATATCAAGGACTGTTTCCGTCTCGGAATCAGTCTATGGCCTGTCAGAAGCGACATTGTCGCTTGTCTGATAGGCGATCCAGGGATCGGGAAAACGCAGTTCGTGATCTCATTTCGAGACTGGGTTAGAGAGAATACCCAGTATAAGAACTGCAAGATCGTTGAGATAATCACCTCACAAATATTACCAAATGAGGTGAGTGGACTAGCCATGCCAAACGGCAGGTCAAAGTCTATGGAGATCTTCGATCACAAGCGTTTGGCAAGTCTCGAAGACGGTGATATACTGTTCTTCGATGAATTGCTGCAAGGCTCACCACAAGTCTTGTCAGCATGTCTTACGTTAATACAAGAGCGGCGCATGATGTCGGGTAAGAAGCTGCCTGATATAATGATTATCGCGGCGGCTAATCCGACTGTCTCGCCAGGTATGATACCTGCTCCTGTACGAGATCGATTCTTCTTTGTGCCAGTAAAGTTCGATGCAGTTGAATGGAGAGATTATATCACCGAAACAAGAGGTGTTACTCCTACACAAACTCTCATTAAGACAATTGAGAAAAGCTTGTCGTCAAAAGAACAGGTGTGGAACATGTTCACACCACGAGACGCGACAAAGCTAATCGACTGGTTTTTAAACAAGCCCATCGAGATCACAGACTCCGAGTGGGCTTGGCAAGTAAGGACTATGTACTCTGACACTCTCGTTGCAGACGAGATAGTCAAGACGTGTAAGTCCCGCCAGACACAGAGAACCATCGTTAAGATTCTCGATGAATTCCATGAGTTCCACGGTACGTCAGAGGCGTGGAAAAGTTCAGACAAGAGAAAGGAGATCTTTATAACGCCTGAAAACAAGCTAGAAGAATTTATAGAATCTTTCGAGAATTCTGAAGAGCTGATTAAGCTATTAAGCCAGATCAGCTATAATAAAATAGAGTACTAGAAGAGAAAGGAGCAGTATGTATAAACTGAGATGTGGTTCGATTCCGATGCCACGCATCTACGTGGCTGAGAACGAAGAAGATGTAATCGTCGCTGAAGAAAACGGTCTTCCTTATATCATTAAGAACGACCTCAGCGACGAAGAGATCATTAAACTCGCTCTCCTACCAACGCTAGAAAAGATATTCCCAATGATAAAATGGGAAAAGGTTCTCAAAATTTCTCGCTATCAATCTATGAATGTCTTTGTACCGGGCAGAGACGTAAAGGCAGGAGACCTCGACAGTGAAGCAAAGGACAGCGGTACTGCAGCTATCGCAACAGAGTCCAGAAGGTTTAGTGGGACTGATAAAACAGAAACCCACAACATAGACCTGCTAGAATATGTGGGCGATATTAGCTCGAAGGTTAACATCGAACAGCTGCAAGAGCTCTATCTGTTACCAAAGTTCCTGGGTGAGATCGAAGAGAATATCACCCACAACATCTATGGTAACACGGTGTGGAACGACGGCTACAACAAAAAGCTCAAAGCCGTTGTAGGAACATATGAGCAGGCTTACGCTAAGAAGGATCTCGTTATCCTTGATATTAGCGGAAGCATTCCAAGAGGTGTCAGCTCTATGATGCTAACGCTCATAGAGACGTTACGAGAACGAGTTAAGGCTGACCTCATCATCACAGGATCCACATCAAAGTGGTATCCATTCGGTACAAAAATGCCGAATCCTAAGAGGATCAGGCAGGAGATCGGATACAGTAACGAGACGACGGAGTTCATGAAGATTCTCCACGACAACGTCATCGGACGTAAGTGGGGAAACGTTATTGTGTTCGGAGATAACGACATGCCTATGAACATAAACGACTACTTTAGGAACGACGTAGACTTTTCAGGGACATCGGTAGATCACGTGTGGAACTACCATACGTGGTCGATGGAAACCACTTGTGGATATGCTAAGTGGATAGAAGAGCTTTTAGGGTCTAGTGTGCCACAGGACTATAACACAGACTGGTGCGAGTTCGTAGAGTCGTACTATTATGAATGAGATAGTCGTAGATCCCAATCTCAGCGTGTACTTTGATATGTACCGCTGGGGTCTCAAGCGAATACCGTTAGAGACTATTGAGGAAGCCTGTAAGATTGCAGGAAAATTTTTGCGGAAAAAAGATGTTGACAACTACTGGCGTGGATACTACAAGTCTAACGTCAGGAGCGAGAGAGACATCTTCAGCCTCAATCGAACGAGATACGCTGAGACCGTAGACAAGCTCGATATCAAGTGGTCTGCATGGCCTACCCATCCTTACATACATCAACCAGAGATTGAGGATAGATGGGTGCCGTGCAACGAGAACAACAAGCCGATGATCAAGTGGAGTCAGGGCTGTATGAGTTTTGTAGACGCCCAGGCATGGCCTCACAGCGTATACATAGCAGAGAACCTGCTGCACACGAGATTCATCGTGCTTGACTGTGACGGAGACCACGATCCCAGTCATCTCGACATGGAGACAATCATGTTCCTGTCTAAGTACAAGGACATGACGCACTCTCTTATTAAGCCGAAGATGATCTGGGAGTACGATGGATACGAGAAAACAGGACTGGAACAACCTGCGAGCTTTCACCTCACGTTCGTCACTGACAGAGTCATCCCTACAATCCACTGTCAAGAGGCTCACATAGACATACTGGGAAATCAGAACAATCAGCTTCGTTACTACAAGAAGAAGCTGTGGAACGGTCTAGAACCGATTATGATGACGGAGGAAATCTGGGATGATATCCGTAAGTATTGCAAACACAGAAAGGAGAGCTATGCCAACAAGTGGAATGAGTCTATGGGACTTCATTCAGCAGGCATCGAGGCGCAAACACTCTAGAAAAGAGTGGGGTGCTAAGATGCACGATGAGTTTACCACGGAGGAAGAAAAAGCCGAGCTTCTTAAAGAGCTAGAAGAAGCTGGCGGCTACGAGAATCTACCTGAGTAGGAGGAAGTCTTGAGTAGGAACGAAGACATCAAGAAGCTCACAGAGATTGTAAGCAGCATTCCGTCAATCCGAGGGTGCATTACAGGGTCGAGTCAGATTGGAGCTGACTACGACACGTGGGAAGAGTGTCCGGACATTGATCTGTTCGTGTACACGGAGAACATGCTGTCGTACGCAGCAGACGCTCTGATTATGATGCACGGATTCCAGCCTGCAACCAAAGGCGAGGAGTGGAAGCTTAGCCGTATCCGCAATCGCGGTATGGCTCGCAACATGACGTTGAGCACGTTGAAGCTAAAGCATCCTGACTACGAGCCGTTGATTAATGTGACATGGAAAGAAAAGCGAGACAACCTGTTCGCAGTGTTGGCGAGCTTCGACATGTCCATCGTTATGGTTGGACTGGATATCCCGAGCGGAACGAAGCTAGATCTCCGTACAGGAAGTGGTTTCGTGTTGAATGACCCGAAGGGAGTGTGGAGTACAAACAAGAACGTAGCTGTTCCAAATCCATTGCGTGAGCAGAACGTGGATATGTACGGAGCCGAAATGTGGATCCGTCAGTTTAGCCGATGCATCAAGTACTGGAACAGAGGCTATGACACGAGGCCGATGGCGAGGTTCTACATCAGGCTCATCGAGCAAGTCATCGAGGACGGACAGCTGTTTACGAGCAAGAATAGCGAAGAGCGGTATAATGACTTCAAGGCCGAGTTTGAGCCGCTCAAGGAACAGATGATTAAGTGGCTTGAGGACAAGGAGGATTGTTAATGAAGTACACAAAGGAAGAAGTCGAAAAGATTCTGGAGAACGACTTTCTCCTGAATCCAAGGGCGTTTAGCTCTGGCAGGACTAATGATGATATGGTCGATAGCATGATCATGTGCTTTGCGTGCGACCGTGAGTGGACAGAGTTATTCGCTAAGTGGGTAGATAATTTTGAGATCGTTCACAACGGTCAAGAATATATCGATCACAGAATTAATAGGATGGAAGAGAATCCATACTACGGAAGTAAGTATATTCCGTTTAAGGAGTACGAGATCAAGCGAATCCTTGAGCACTATGAGCGGGTTAACAAATGGCTCATGAGCAAGGAGGCAGATGGATACGAGCGCGGAGTCTTGTATCCTATCATGAACTACTGCATCAACTACAACTAGAAAGGAAGGTATACAGATGAGCTTTAGGGGACTGAACGGCAGCACCGCTGCTACTACTAACTTCTGGAACTACGCTAACAAAGAGAAAGCCGACTATAGCACGGAGCTGATCGGCTACGTAGTAGAGCTTCAGAGCGTGCCGAAGACAATCTTCGGCAAGAACGAAATAGATCGCTTCGATGATGGTAATCCGAAGCGAAATATTCGTCTTATCATTAAGACGGATAGCGGAGCAGAGATTGCTTGGGACTTCAATCCTGGCGGTCGTGATAAGAGCGCAGCAGGCGGCGAAGACAAGCGCAGCCGAGCAATGAAAGCGCTGGCTAACGGCATTGTCGCAGCCGTACCGCAAGCAACGGACATCGAAGATATCCTCGGCATGCGCGTGCGAGTGAGTACGAAAGAACCGCCCGAGGGATGGAGCTGGAGTAACACTAACCCACGTCCTTGGAACGTAGCGTTTGATCCCAAGCGCCGTATCGAGCATCGTGGATGCGTGTTCAAGCCTGACTGGGAGCGAGAAGGAGGTGAGGTAGATGCTCCGCCGAACGAGCCTGCGCAGATCGGAACGACAGCCAATCCTCAGCTGACAGCCAATCCTCAGCTGAATGCTTCTATGGCTGCAGCAGGAGCAGCAATCGCTGCAAACAACGTAAGCAACCGTCTGGGTCTCGGACAAGACGAGATTCCGCCCGTGTCTGTTTACGACGAGGATATCCCGTTTTAGGGTAATAACGGTAGTAAAAGCCCACGACCAAAGGAGAGAAATATGGGCATGAAGTACGTAAAGAAAAGCAAGCTCGACTTCGAAGACGGCTACATCCTCTACAAGGGCGACGTGGTAGCGATCGATCCCGTGGTTGTAGAGCAGCTGAACCACTTCGAGAACGTGGTGCAGCAGTTTATGTACGTACGTAAACAACCCAAATATCAGCCTGAGCCATCTCTCGATGGGTGGCACAAGAAGAGCGCTATCAAGCTTCGTCCAGTTATCTCTGCAACAACTCCGATTCTGGATGCGGAGATCGAGAAGGCGAAGATGATCATGGCAGAGCTGGACAGCGTAAGCAATGCCAGCGCAATCAACGACGCGTTCGACCGCTACGCAGAGCTCATTCAGTGGCTTCGCTCCAAGAAAGTAGTCGTGTATACGAATCCGTCTCGTCTGCCTGAGCAGATCGACACGTACGAGATCGGTAATCCTCTGGAGATTAGCGCAGATGACTTTACCAAGATGATCACGTACATGGAGACAGGAGAGATTCCTCACGACGAGGAAGAAGAGCTCGACTGCGAAGAGTGCCCCTGGAACTCTGTCTGCAACGACGAAGAGAAGGGAGAAGACGAGTGAAATCTTGGCACCACGAGGTATCAACCAAGTGGCTCCAGGCTCGTCGAGACGTGCTGACAGCGAGCGAGATTAAGGCTATGCTGCCCGAGTACAAGCGCATGCTGAAGAAACCCGAGGGGGAACTCTCTCTCGGGTTCTTCGCTCTCTGCGGAGAGAAGCTTAGCAACGATACTCCTGACCCAGAGAGCACGGGAGCAGCAGCGCGTGGTCACATCATGGAGCCATATGCAGTTGACGACTGGAATCGAAATCATCCCAAGAACCAGTACTATCACTGGGACGATCTCGTTATTAAGCGCAACGGCGTTGGCTACAGTCCTGATGGGTTGGACATTCCACAACTCGTTGAGTTTGGAGTCGAGCTAGACTGGAGTGAAAAGAACAAGTGTCTCGTTCAACAGAACGACACTTATAAGCCTCCTACACGAGCCATAGAGGTTAAGTGCTACGAGCCTAAGAATCACATGAAGGGTCTTATCATTCCGAAGGAAGACAGAGACGAGAGGCTTCAGATAGCAGTAGCCCTAATGGTGTTGCCGTCGCTCAAGCACGTCGATGTTCTCTGGTACTGTCCAGAGGCTCCTGTTCCAATGTACAAAGAGCGATACAAGCGAAGCGAGCTTAAGGCTGAGATAAACGTTATCACTGGAATGGTGAAGATGTTTCATCAGCACATGAACCAGATTCGCTCTATCGTAGGAAACGGAATGGAGCCGCACTACACGACAGACGAGATCTACAAAGAGTACATCGACGCCAGAGCTGCTGGCTTTATGAAGATATAGGAGGCGCAATGTCTGTTAACGAAGATATGGTTGGTATAAGCAAACAGATCATCGAAATTAAAGGTAAGACTGCCAACGCAAAAGCTGCAGCAGTTCTTATAAAAGACTTGTGTGATAGTCTTGAAGAATATGATTATGTTCTTGATGATCTCGATAATGCTTGCACTAGACTAAAAGAGAATTTTGTTGGTGAGAAAATTCTTGTTGTAAATGAAGATGGAGAAATCATCAAGGAAACAAGAGGTTAGCAATGGCAACACCAATAAAGGAAAGAGTACTTATTGAGGTAGTTAACGTAGATAATCAGTACCTTCAGATCTACGTTAACAGTTACGGACAGGGGGTGACAAGTCATCTCGATAACTGTTATAGCGCAGAGGAAACCTCCGCTCGTATTTGCGAGTGGCTTAAAGAGAAAGGATGGTAATATGAGCTTGCAGATCACGCCAGTCCCGAAGCGAAGAGAACCCTGGCTGGGAATCGGAGCCGAGGGAGAGTGGCATAGCTACAGAGAAGCACTAGAAGCCGGGAACCTAGACTTTCACGTAGTCTCAAAGCCGGCGAAGGTAGAAATCGAGGATCCACTTCATACTGGATTTGGATCTGCTCTCATAAGCTACGAGACCGTACCTGGTGCTAAGGTTAACGTAGTCGAGGAAGACAACAGGATTCTCGGCTGTGTTAGTAGCCAGTACGGTCTCATTCAGAACGAAGATGCCTTCAGTTTGTTGGAGCCTCTGTGCGACGCAGGAGCTATCATAACTCACGCTGGCATGACGGAACAAGGGTTAGCGTTCATGGTAGCGAGCTGGATGCACACTGACTTTAGCGGCGAGGAGTACAGCATAGACATTATGTGTACGAACAGCTTCAACGGAAGCTTTCCCTGTGGTCTTATCATGACTCCACGCCGAATCTTCTGCCAGAATATGTACAGGAAGCTGGCGAAGAACGATAACCTGCTTCACGTACGCCACATGAGTTTAGCTCCAAGACGCATAGAGGAGGCTAAGGTAAACGAGTCTAAGATAGTCTGGTATATCGACAACTTCAGAGACATTATCGACAGCCTGAATAGGCGTAAGCTAAGTACAGGTGAGATAGACCAGTTTATCGCAGCCGTGTTTCCTTATCCGACAAACGAAGAGGCAGCTAGATACGAGACAAGCAAGATGCAGATCGACAGGCTGAGAGAGGAGTTTAAGGACGTGTACGTAGACGCAGCAGACGTCAAGCACTTTGGAAACAGTGCAGTAAGATTTGCGCACGCCTACTACGACTATCTCAGCCACGGAGAAAGCGGACGGCGAGTCGTGTCTGGAAGCTTGGAACATAGGCGGCTCACCCGCCTTATAAGCGGTGAGGCAGTCAACACCAAGGCGATAGGACTGCTGCTCTAATAAGCTATCGCCAGTCAAACATCTATCTAGTCCCTGCGGGGAAGAAAGGAGCTATCATGGCTCTCACTCAGGTTACTATCAATGGCGTTTCCACTAAGGCATATGCTCGTCAGACGCTGAAGGAGTTCTGCGATCTCATGCAGATGGCTCTCGACGGAGAGATCGACTTCACTGGTGCTTGCACGGTTAGCGTAGAGGACGGTATGAGCGCTGACGCAGTAGCAACGCAGCTGCGCAAGTGCATCGAGGAGCAAGAGCTCAAGGAGAGCATCAAGGTTCAGGTAAAGACCGAGAATGAAGAAAAGGTCGTATACCTGATCGACGCCACTCTGGTCTAATGCTAGAGTACGTCACAAGAGATTCAGTCAGAGTACAGAAGACTTCAGATAAAGCTAGAATAGAGACTCGCGTCTGCGAACGTTGCGGACGCGAGCTTACTCCATATGAGTGGTATGAGCTAAGCTTAATAAAGGCTACACCATATGAGAGAAAAATAGAGCGAAAAATATTTA
>Ga0326513_10001048_pt1 | contig 22623 bp, 33 predicted proteins | sample 2_2465_0518_D_FD_203654 | JGI IMG/M metagenome (GOLD analysis project Ga0326513, IMG submission 203654) | Bovine rumen microbial communities from UC Davis, California, United States - 2_2465_0518 | ecosystem: Host-associated > Mammals > Digestive system > Stomach > Rumen | place: USA... | reverse complement strand
TGATACCGTTCATCATCTGTCATATCGTTCCACGCCTTTACTCCTTTGATGTTCAACTGTGAAAATATAGCCATAAGGCACGACACAACAATACTATTTCCGGCTTGTTTATAGAGCTGCGTATTGTAATTTACTTTTTCTGCCTTTTCAAAATCTTCGTCACTAAATCCCATCAGTCTCCAACATTCCCTTGCAGTCAGTTTTCGTATTCTGTATTCGTACTGTGAAGATACGTTTTCTATACCACCTGGAATACATACACATCTATCCGGTTCATTCTTAAACCTATACGCACAAGTACCATCAATCTTTTCTAATCCTTCAATCTGTATCTGTTCCATTTTTTCTCCTTTCTATCTTGCATATACCTATATGCTTTTCACGCTCCACCCTTACCAAAATTTTTATCTGTTGTGTTCCACCACCTTCTATGGTTGTAATTGTTGGGCTTTCATGAGATATATCCCAAACCATATTACTCTGATGCATTCCAGTTCCGTTTTCAATGTAACCCCATATTCTTTTCATATTTTTCAAGCACCATACAATCCTTGCTTACTGTAGTCACACAATTTGCTACGTTATCCATATTCACTTCCAATCGTTGTTCTGTTTCGCACCCATTGCTACGATCAGACGGATTTTCCGGGTTTCTTCCTCGTAATGCAACGCAATATCTTTCAACAACACCTGCATCATTACTATTTGCCTTTAGTGTTCTACTCATTTTTGGTAACATCCCTCTAAAAAATTCTTTTGAAGTTTGCGTATACACACCACCAATATATTCTTTCTCTGGATTAAGAGAACCGGCTACGATTATCCCTTTTTGTATTTCACTTTCTTTCATATACCATCACCTTTGGTGGATCTTTATAATCCGTTGCCGATAAACTTCCTATCACTCCGTTCATGCTGAACACTCTCCCTCTCTGACCGCCCACCCCAAGATCGCATAGGACGATACATTGTGATGATATATCCGATTGCGTAGCCATGTGTTCCTGCGCAGATTGTTGGTGCCGCCCCCCGTGCTATACACAGTACCGGCCTGACTACCCTCTACGCTTATTTGTCCGATTTTTCTGACCATTCAATTACACCATTCTGTTTTTCATTCGATGTTCCAAATCCTTTATAATCTCTCGCCATAATAGTTTTAGCCTTATCTATTTCGTTTCCAACTTCTCTGTAGTTCATTTCGACAGTGTTAAATCCAACTGATGTCTGTCCGTACTTCCTCTCCCCCCTCGAACTGTATTGCTCACATCATCTAACTGTCCTCTTTCCTGCAAGTCCTTGATAAGTTTCATTGCCTTTTCAGTTTTCACATAATATTTTTCATCAACTGTATCTTCCAGATAATCTGCCATCGAGTACCGAATATCTATCGGAACAGGAAACTTAAAGTTCCGTTCTTCAAGTAGTGAAACCATAAATGTTCTTTCCCTATGTTGTGCTACTCCATAATCGGCTGCGTTCATATCCTGCCAATAGTTTGTATATCCGAGTTTTTCAAGTGCATTTATCCACTGCTTAAAGTGTTCTATATTCTGATCGTTATGTACCGCATTTACATTCTCCATCAACAATATCTGCGGAAGCTCCGTACACTCGTTCAGTATTCTTTCCACTTCCCACAACAGACCGGACCTTGTACCACTTCCTTTGGCCATACCTCTTTGCTTTCCAGCAACACTCAAATCCTGGCACGGAAACGAGTATGTAAGAATATATGTGTATTTGTCTTTTTCAACGATCCCTAAGTCCTCTGCATGAACATCCCTTATGTCTGTAGGTATAAAATTTGTACCGTGAATAGCGTTATAACTTGCTACCGGGTACTTATCAAACTCAATAAGTCTATAATGCTCAAAATCTGCTCCTAAATTCCTTAATGCCATTGCCTGTGAACCCACCCCCCCGAACATTTCTATCAATCTAATGGGGTTTTCGACTGATACGGGGAGGCGAATATAATCAAAAATACTCGCCTGATCGTTCATTAAATTTTCTCCTTTGATTATCCTTTCGTATTTTGCCCTAGAATTGATTTTTGTGCCCTTACCCTAACAAGTTATCGCTCACATCATTTTCGTTCGTCTACGGGCTTGCTAGACACCAAATCAGCCATCATTTAAAGAATATCTTTCCGTCATTATCCCGGCAGATTGTCTCGACACATTTTTTGAAGTCCATCACATCTTCATTCTTTTTGTCGCACTCACTGACATACTGCATTATGACTTTGTAAAACAGGCTTGCCATTTCTCCATCTTTCGCTCTGGCCTTCCACTCTTCCCAGGCGTAACCGGCTTCGATGCTCTGCGGGTAGGAACCTCTTGCATAGTCGTAGTTAGTTTTGATAGCGCCCTGCTCACGCTTCTCTACGGAGATAAGTTCGTCATACTCTGAACGGATCGTTGCTATGTCCGGTGGAAAGTCCTTTGCAGTCTTAACAAGATTGATCGTTGCTTTCCTCGCTGTCTCATACTTCAAATCTTCCAGACACTCAAACCATAGGTCTACATCTTCCTTTGTCTCAACAATCCTCATTCTCGGATATGCCCGGATGATGATATCCAGAATCCGTTTTGTTTCTTCTCTCGTCATTACAAATCCCTCAATCTTTCTGTGGCGCTCTTGACTGCTACCGGCTGCTGGTTCAGATACCCTTCGAATTTTGTTCCGAATAACGTTTCCGGCCTAAGATACTCAGCCATCTTAGGATTGTCTTTCCATTCAGCATTCTTTACATCAATCACCCTTTTGAAGTCGTCTATCGTAAATCCTTCATTTAATCTGGCATTGATATGACTCTGTGTAGACTTAGATGATGACTTATACTTCTTACCTGTTACTGTATTGAAATAATCTACTATTTCTTTTATCTTATTTAGATTTTCATGATTATCTTTACTATCAGTAGTAAAAGTATCTATATATTCCTCATTACATAGAAACGTAAACGTTACATACAAGGGGTATACTAAGCCTATACTCTTTTCGACTATATCCCTTGTATACCCTATACTCACATTCGTATTACCGGCATACACATTTGTAAGATATAATCGGAATACTTCGTTCTTTATCTGCTCGATACCTTTCTGCACTCCGATCATTGTTTTCTCTGATCCATGCCAGTTATACTTGTACCAATTCAGCAACAAAAGCTCTCTTGTTTTGCTGTCATATCTGATAACATCATGTGTTTCCGTAAACCTGATAATCAGCTTGTTAATCACTTCTTTCTGATAGCCAGTCTCTAATGCCATCTGACCTGCTGTTATCTCATAACATCCACATAAACTTGTATGCGGATTCGTCATAAGGTACAGGTAGAAGTATCGATCTTCTGGAGTAAAACAATCCATTATTTTTGAGTCAGTCCAGAAATCAAATTGAACGTTCCTATATTTAGCCATCTTCATCACATCCCTTCTCATAAAATGGTAATCCTTCCAGGACTTCATCTATCTCTTCAATCACAATTTCGATCCTCGGATTTTTCTTATCTACTTCCCCGGCAATGAAGTGCTGCTCTTTAATCCATTTCTGATTATCGTTTTCTAATACGCCGGTAATCTGCAACGCATCTTCAAACGGCTTGCTTACATAAGCGATATTCCCTACATCTCTTCTTAGATCCGGTTCGTGAAATGTGTATGTTATCCTTACAGGATTCTTTATCTTTAATCTCCGAAGCTGATAACGGATTTCATAGGCCAACAGATTTACAAATTCCTTTTCCATCTTTCCACCAGCTTGCGGATGCCTTGCACTTGCTGCTAAACGATCATTCCAACCCGGAGCCGTCCTTTTTCCATAATGAAAGCCTTTAATAACTACTTTATGTCTCAATTTATCTCCTTCCTGTGATACTTACAGATAAGTGGCGCTCGTATGATTCGTGCTAAAAATCAATACGCCTACTGGTAACAACGCCACTTATCAATGAGCATCTTTTTATTTAAAGCCGCCGCCTCATGGCAAACGGCGGCAACCGTGAATATCCAATTCGGTATAGCCAGACTTACCGGGGAGGTGGTCTCCCGTCTCTCACAGCATCACCCCCTCTTTGAATATCAGCGCCACCGGTGAATAAGTATGTTTTCCTTTCCTTTTATTTTGTTTGTGGCGGCGCTGGTATTACCACTTTTTGTATTCCTGATCTTCCTTACACCACTTTGGTCCGTACTGAATCTTCATATAAGCCGTTATGATGCTTTCATAATGATCTCGCTGTTCTCTTGTGCCAGAATCGAATAGTCTATGGTGTTCATTACAGAGAGTGACAATATTAGTTTCAACTCCCTTACCACCGTGCGCTCTACTCAATATGTGGCAACAAGGATTTGATGGATAATATGAGCAGATAACACATTTCCCACCATCTCTCTTCCATACTGCATCTTTTACTTTTTTCGGTATTGAAGTGGCCTTCGTTCGTTTATGCATTATGCTTGTTTTCCCTTGTAATCCATCTGGAAGTAAGTTCAGCCATCTTTTCCAGATCATCATCAAAAAGATGCTTATGTTTTTCTGATATAATATGCGCATACTTAACAAGAATAGGACGCATCTCTTCAGAAAGTTTTATTACATCTTGTTCTAATCCAAGATCCTCAATAATGTCTTTTCGCGCTTTTACCTGAGTGGATACTTTTCCCAATCCTAAATTGATTGAAATATCCACAACATCTATGCCTTTTTCCTCAAAGACTTTCAGCATTTCAATTGCAGCAAGAGCACTGCAAATCTTTCTGTCACCCTGTTTCTCGCCAAATAATTCATCAAATAAATCACTCATACAATTCTCCTTTATGCTGCATCATTTCCGCCTTTATCATCCAAAGTTTCAAATTCGCTAGAAGTAACACCTTTGCATGTGTACGTATCGCGGCAGTAGTCGCAATCGTCACTCTCACAACGTATAGGATCAATCTCACCGGACTTTAGCATTATGATCTTCTTGCAGTTCTGTTTTACTGTTTCAAGAGCTTCATCCAGCAATACATCATCCAACTGTATGATTTCCGGTCTCGGATGCGGTTTCTTATCTATTGCAGCTATGAAACAAGGCAATTCATCACCGCTATTCTGCCGGACTATCTCACGATATATTGCAAGCTGCGTCTGATACCCCCACCAAAGATAGAAAGGAAGTCTCTCGCCGGTCATTTTGTTAAAATATCTATGTGAAGGATGACTGTCCTGTGTTGTTTTAAGGTCCACAATTGCAACACCAGGATGAAAACTATCCATCTTGATCTTGAACGGAAGGCCTTCTATTTCACCGGTCATAATCACCTGCTTCTTTCCTGCCATATACCTTCTGAAAAGATCATCTTTAATGGACCTCTGGTACAATTGGATAGACTGCATATACTCCGATTTAATCTGCCCCTTGGTAGCTCCCCGTGTGCTAACGCAGTCCGGAAAGCGATCCACCAATTCTTCGGTAGTAGCACCTTCCCAAAGAGCGTCAAGAATGGAACCAATCAACATTGCCTTTGAAGTTTCTTCCTGATACTCTCCATTAAGTTCAGCCATCGTTCTTGCTTCACATCCAGGAATGGCCGGTCTTCCGATAAAAGATAAATATTGTGATGCAGAGCAGTATTTCCTATTACTCTCCAGACTATAGTAGTTACTCTCCGTCAGATTCATCCTTCACGTCCTCCACGATTTCAGTTACGTTCCCGCCATCCAAGACATCTACAAATTCTGTAGCTTCATCAGGAACATTGTCTATGTATTCCGTGCTACCATCATCACGAATTACAGACATATCGCTCTCGTATGCCTTTTCCATATCAACAGACATAATGCCCCACTTACTGATAAGCTGTCGGATAATTGTTTTACGTGCCATCTCGTCAAAATCCGACTTCCAGAACGAATCCCACCCTTTACGATAAGAAGCTGAATATTTCTTCGCATGTGCTTCCATCCGATCTTTATCCCAATAGATTTCCTTCTTAAAACCATTGGAAAGAATAAAATACCCGTAATAACCTACGACCTTTAGCGATCCACGCTTAACGTAATCCAACTCAGGTTCAAACACATATTCATCAGTAATGGGATTGTACGACTTCAACTCGCCTTCCCTGATATCACATGCGTTTATCTTCTGATACTGACCGGATCTCATTGCCAACTGAATATATCCACGGTATCCAAGCTGAAATGTTGCTTCCTTACACCCTTTCTTGTTGTTATTGAACGGAACAAGGTAAAAATATGAAAGCTGTGGTGACTGCGGAAGGTTCAAGCTATGCCCAATCAAAGCTGCATTTAAAAGAGAGTTATTCGTACACTCTCCTAATGTAGGATTTGTCTGAACCGCTGACACCAATGCAGAAACAAACCTTTGTGAATCTTTCTTCCCAACCACATCATCAATAGATTTTTTTGCTGCTTCTGACGTAAGGAAACTTACTATACTTTTCTTTTCTGCTTTTACTACTTCATTTGCCATCTTCTCTCTCCTTTACAATTCGATAACTGTCAAGTCTTCGTTCTCTGCGGTTCTTGTTGCAATAAACTGAATTCCCTTATCCTTACATTTCTTATAGACTTCTTTCCGCATATTCGGTGCAAGGCTCTCCATACCATCCAGCAGCACGATTGAAAGTCCGCCAGGGTTTGCAATCGATACTTCCAGAGCAAGGTTGATCTTTTCGCCTTCGGAAAGATTGCTGATAGGAAGTCCGTTAATAAGTGCAATGCCATCCTTTACGGACAGTCCATCAATAGGTATCTTTGCCGTTTCAAGGATCTCTCCCGGAAGTGTTCTTGCCTTTTCAATCTTCGCTGTAAGCAAGCCGCTCTCTTCTTTCAGTTCTTCCACTTCTTCCGTAATAGAAAGCATTCTCTTCCACTCACCGATATGGCTCTTCATCTTTTCCACTTCTTCTGCTTCCGTAAGAAGTGTGTCTACCGGTTTAATGGACATTCCTGCGTACTCTGCATATTCTGCCGTTTCCGCTTCATACTTCGCTACCGCAGCGGTATATTCGCTCTCGATAACCTTTTCACGGTCCTTCTTCGTTCCGGCGATAGACTTCTTCTTATCCTGTAAAGAGTTGATCTGCTCTTTCAGTTTCGCCAATTCCTTCTCAATCATGGTCTCCTCTGCGGTCATCTCACGATCCAGCGCTGCCAGTTTGATTTCCTTATCCGCCTGCAAACCACGAACCTTCTGATCGTGGCCATCAATCAGACGTTTCGCCTTTTCGATCGTCTCATTTTCTTTCCTGATCTTTTCAATCTTCGTATAAAGGTCACCGATGTTTTTGTCTTCCCAGATGGTTCCGTCATATCCAACCGGCAGTGATTCTTCGATATCAGCGATAACCGCTTTCTTTGCCTTTATTTCTCGATTGATATCCTGTCTATGCTGGAAGTAATAGCCGTTTTCAGCCTGGATATCATTCAGAACGGATAAGATATTCTGATCGTAGTTAACGTCCTGCGGAATCTCCCCAAACCATTCCTTGATAGTATTCATATCCCAAGGGAACTCGATCATATTAAGGATGATGGCATTCTGCTGTTTCTTATCCATTGCGATAAATTCCATAGGCTCTAATTGCAACGGAGTAAAGATAGTCCTCAAAAATGCTTCAGGGCTTCCGACTGCATCCTTTCCCTGCTTTACGGACTTATAATCTGCCCGGTCCGTTCTTGCCTTGCGGTCAATCGTCAATCCGGTATCCGTTTCAATGAAGATTTCCCCTTCCTTTTCGCCATTCTTGATGATGTACTCGCGATCCGACTGATTAGTAAGTGCATAACGGATAGCATCTAATACAGATGTTTTTCCGGCTCCGTTCTTTCCTACCAGCTCAACGCTTTTTCCATCCGCTTCATACTCCGAAATGCCAAACAGATTCTTGATTTTGATTTTTGTTACTCTCATTTTTTAATCCTCCTTACTGAATAAACATGCCAAGCCTGCCGGTACAATAACCAACAGTGCATCACCCATTCCCGTTGCACAAGCCAATGCCGTGCTTGCAGCCATAACTCCAAAGATCATTACTTTCCTTAAATCAATCTCGATTGCGACTTTCCAATCTCTCATTTCTGCTCTCCTTAAATTCTCTCTGCAATTCCAACAGTTCTTCCCGTGTTAAGTCCGGCTCTCTCCGCAGTTTCAGATACGATTCGTGTATTGTGTTCGCTACTGTCAGCGCATCGTCATATCCCATCTTGCGTAGTTCCATCTTTAGCCGGATCAGATACGATTCAAATCTTGTCACCCGTCTGCCTCCAAATAAACCACAAAGCCGTGATCCCCGTTTTCTCGGATAAACTCTTTTGCATCGTCCATTGTTTCCTGGAATACATCTACCGCTTTTCCCTGCCGCAAAAGGCTATTGCCGCCGATATCGTTCACTTCGAGATAGCCGATAAACCTCATATCTGCATCGAAAAGCATCACCGTGTCGCCCAAGTGTTCTTTGTTGACGGCGCACCCACCAACATACGGTTTCACGCCGGTATAAGTGTTATTTCCTGTCGGAAGGTAACAACTGATCTTGACTTCCTGCGGATTCCAATCAAAGATGGAAAATGCTGATACCCACATAAGGGTTATTGCCTCTGCGATCATCTTTCACCTCCGATAGTGTACGGAACGCCGATAAACTCACACGCCTTTGCCATATCCGCAAGCGTCCATTTCGTCTTACCGCAGAGCCGATTCCCAACTGACGGTCTAGGCAGTTCCAGATAATCAGCCAAGTCTTCCTGCCGCAAACGCTTCTCTTTGAGATAGCCATTTACGAAACGATTGAACCGGCGCATTTCCTTCTCCTCTGTCGTTTCTCTTAATCTAGGCATTTCCTACCCTCGCTTTACATCCTCTGCGACAAATCCTCGTTCGGTTATGCCGATACGGAATTTCACTTTCATTCCCTCTTTCAGCCGCCCGAGTCCGTCTAAATAACTGCTGTGTGTGAATATCTCTTTTGTCTCCCCGTTATCCTCGTAACGGATGAAGCCGTACCATTTTGTTTTGTGCCAAAAGGTAACGACACCCTCATAATATGAATTTGACATTTTGAATGATTTCTCCTATAATAGACACATAGGGTTCGTCCTATGTGTGTTGTGTAGCGCCGTGTAGTCGCCAAACTCTTACGGCGCTTTTTTATTTGCTTGTTCCCGATAAAACTCAATCCAGATTTCTTCCTGTCGGCACTCGCCACATATCCGGCAGAAGTACCCGTAAGACCATCCGTATTTCTCTTTCAGCCAATCGATGAACGCTTCCATCGTTGCGTGATCCATCATTTACCCCCTTTCCGTTTCCTTTAGGAAACTTTTTCTGTAAAAAAAATACCCATCGGTGTCTCCAGATCGAGATAGTCAACAATCGCCTGTATCTCTCCCTGCGTAAATTCAGAAACGCCCCTGCACTTCCGATAGAAAGCCGCTTTGCTCATATTGATAGCATTACACAGCACTTCAACCGTCACGCCACGCTTCTTCATTTCGTACTGCAATCTGTATCTATCCATCACACCCTCCTTTCGTGGTTTTGTGTCCTTTACGAAACTTAATATACCATACGCAACTTTTTATGTCAACACATTTTTGTGTCTTTTGCGAAACTTTTTAATATACCACAATATCTTGTGGTTGCGTAAAAGACACTTTAGTTGTAAGATGTTAGGAACACTTAAAAGGCGGTAGAAAGATATGAATATGGCTGAAAAAATCAAAACATTGCGTCTGCAAAACGACATGACATTAGAAGAATTAGGCAACAAAGTAGGTGTTGCGAAAAGCACGGTTCGGAAATGGGAAACGGGTATGATCTCCAATATGCGCCGTGACAAGATAGCTAAAATCGCGTCTGCGCTCGGCGTTACACCGGCATATCTGATGGGATGGGAAGAGAACACTGACTATCTTGCTTCCATAGATGATACGGAAGTCATTATTGATATGGAGAAACCGCATAAGAATGTGAAAACGGCTCTTGATTTATATGAGAAGTTCAGCGCCGCAGACAAAAAGACACAGGATGCAATAAAGGCATTGCTAGAAATGGAGTGATTATGACTATAGAAAAACTGCCCTCGGGATCATACCGGCTATCACAGATGGAGAACGGCAAGCGCTACCGAATCACGATTGACCACAAGCCGTCAAAAACGGAAGCGATCAAACTGTTAGCGGAAGCCGTTGACCGAAAGCCGGTAAAGGCTAATCTGTCACTTGACGATGCAGTATCGGCTTACATAGACGCCAAAGCAAACGTCATATCCCCTACAACCAAAAGAGAATACGGCAATATGCGCCGCAAGATACCAAAAGAATTATCCGAAAAGCACCTAAACGCCATAACATCTATCGATATCCAGAAGTATGTGAATGATCTATCAGCAGACCTAGCACCGAAAACCGTCAAAAACTATTCAGATTTCATCATGTCCGTGCTGAAATTTTGGGATATTCCCATCAAATCGCCCAAACTGCCGCAACGGAAGAAAGATGAAGCCTACATCCCGACCACGGAAGACATACAAGCCATACAAGCACAGTTTGAGGGTACAGAGTATGAGATCCCGTTCTTTTTGTTGTGCCTCGGCTTACGGCGTTCAGAGTTATGCGCCCTTACAACCGATGATCTTGACGGATGTACTCTTACCATAGACAAGGCATTAGTGCTTGACGAGAACAAGAAATGGGTGATTAAACAGACCAAAACGGCAGAATCCACTAGAACAATTGAGATCCCGCAGGAAATAGCCGACAGAATCCGTGAGCGCGGCTACATTTACAAGGGGCATCCGGCGAACCTATACGACAATCTCCGCAGGGCGCAGGACAGAGCAGGAATACCGCACTTCCGGCTTCACCACTTGCGGCACTTCTTTGCTTCTTATATGCACGATCTAGGCTATTCAGACAAGCAGATACAGGCAATGGGTGGATGGAAAACAGACAATATCCTAAAGACCGTATATCAGCACGCAATGAACCTCGAAAAGACCAAGCACGAAATGTCAGCACAAGTGTTCTGGCTTATCCGTGGCAAATCCCGTGGGCAATCCCGTGGGCAAATTTGAGGTATGTGGGCAATTCCTATGGTAACAATCCATAACTTTTCATAGGGTAAAGAACGTTTGAAATGCCGATAAAATAAAGGGAATCACGGATTTATCGTGGTTCCCCTTATTCTGCGGCTAACAGGACTTGAAAATTCACTGTTATCGCCTATAAAGCCCGTTGTTATAGGCTTTCGCTATTGTTTCGTGGGCAATTCGTGGGCAAATTTTGTATTTCTTCCTATTCAAACCATATCTTTTCTATTTCCGTGGTCTTGCAAGCGCCTACGGCTATTCCGATATATGGAGAATCATCCCGCCAATCATTGCTGTTAGTCTCGATATCAAACGACACATCCATCGTCTCGCTAAAATCATACTTCCAGACAGTACCATACATCCCATATCCTTCACTGTATGCCGCCATATACAGATGGACATTGAATGAAGAGTCTATTTTATCGTGCAGTTTGATCCTAGCGCACAGTTTTGAATATGTGTTCGCCGGAAGTCTAACAGGCAGATACAGCAATCCAAAATCCGTACTGAATCGGGTCATATCATCGAGGTTCGGGTTAGCGATATCGCTTACAATATTCTTCCCAACTATCTGAAACTGCCCTGCATTAGTTCCAAGAAATTGAAATATCTTGCCATTGCCAATATCGTTCTTGATTATGTTATAAACTACCATTCTGCCGCCGTTGTTGTAATCGTTAAAATCTCCCCTTGTGATTGATTCATACGAAAAACTTGTGTTCTCATAAGCCAATGCCGGATTGAACAGCCCGTTCTCAAAATAGACATTCCCTGTCGGCGGCGTTGCCCCGCCAGATATCTGCCTAGCAAATAAGTATGCCTTTTCTATCTGCATAATGCCTCCTTTAGTTTGGATTTATTTTTGTTACCCATATTTTTGAAATCTCTATTTTGTAAGGATCATCACCTTGCATACCATAAGAAGGGAAAGCCAATTCTGCGTAGAATCTAAAATCGATATAATCAATAGGAATTTTGCTATTGCTATTATCAATAATTACATCAACCCACCCTTTTTGATAGAGTTTGGCACGAATATCTACACCAACAGTATTATCTACATACACAGAAGTAGGGCTGTGCTTTGATCTTGTCTTAAATGCAACATTGGAAGTGAAATGCGATCCAGATGTAACCAATCTACAGCGCATGCACACATAATCGAGAACATCCCCTAAATTACAAACAGGAATTACATATTCATCCTGTGGGAATCTGTTATATCTGTCTTCCGCTTGCCTTTTCACACCATAATCCCACACCAAATACCCACTTTCAGAATCTACAACCATGTCCTCGCCGTCTATTCCATATTGTTGAATTTTGAATGTAGTACCATTGTTCAAATAATTCGCATATACGCCATCCTGGAAGTCATCATAGGCGGCTTTTTCAAAATAATCACTATATGATGTTTCTTTTTGCGTTGCGACAACAAGCCTATTATTAGAATAATTGAAACCAACAGGCACATATCTTTGATTAAATGCCCCGTCTTCAAACAGGACAATTTCATCTAATGGCGGTTCAACACCTATTATCCCCTCCGCAAACAGATACCCACTAGATAGGATCATGACAGTGTTCCTCCCGTAACGCCAAACGCCACCCCAAATGTATGACTTCCCGCCGCCAATTCGTCCGTCAGAAAATCGAGCGTTAGGATATGATAGCCGTCCTCATAATACTCCATAAGCGGATTGTTGGGGTTAAGCGGCGTGTTATCGACATTATAAATGACATGCAGATGCACCAAGTCGTTACCGCTTTTAGCCGTCTCAAAATTGATCGTTGAGCCAAACTTAACCCTTGTCGCCTCTTCCAATTTGAAAGCGAAAGCCATCACGATAGCATCTTCGCCGTCACCAATCGGAGACAGGCTAGTGGTCTGCGGATCGAGATAATCATAGGTTATCTGCTTGATCTGCTCTTCCATCTGCGCCGCCTGTTGCTTTAGCTGCGGTACTTCCATTGCCGCCGTTTCAACCCTTGTACGGCGCTCTGCAAGGGTATAATTGCCGCCCGCCGACACAATAGACGATTGACCATACAGTTTGATATCCATACGGGTGAGGATCACTGTAACCGGCGTTTCGATATTGCCGCCGCTTACCGTGACAGAATCCCCGATATCAAGGGACGGATCTTGCACCATAGAGATAGTACACGGTGCATAGGCAATCGTTGACAGTTCATCGATAATATCCTGCGCCATTGTGTCTTTGTCGGCAGATGCGTTCAATAGCGGATTCGTGCCGATGCTCATAGTCAGTTCTTTGTTAGTGAATGTGCCGGATGCCGTATAGGTTTCCTCGTCACCGTCACCGTTCGTCAGCGCAAGAGTAGTGTACTGCCCGATATAGTCAATATAGGATGCGTTGTAACGATCCGATGCCGTCAGCGAACGCACTGTTGTAGTCGAGTAGTTCTTGATATACAGTTTCCTGTCACGCCCGATAACGGCATTTCCGCACAGAATAGCCGCTATATATCCAATAGCGCTCCTATACGTCTCTGTTGTCTCTATAACGGACAGAGGGAGCGTTACCGTACCATTTACCATAGCCTCGATTTCGGAGCGTGTAGAGCCTAATACAACGCCACAAGCGGTACAGATTTCCGACAGACCGTCATACGGTTCGCCGTCCGTCAGCGGCGCCGTCAGTTTGCCGGAGAATGATTGCATATCATCGTAAGCCGTCAGTTTAATCGAGTTGTATGAAAACTCTGCATCAGCCACTTTATACGTTCCACATGGAACATCCTCATACAATGATCCCGTCAGCATAAGCCGGAAGTACAACGTGATCTCCGCATCATAGAACACATACTTTGTAAAGTCGCCACGCAATCCCAATGTCAACTGATTAGAGTATGCGTTACCCAACTCCAATGTGTCGCCCGCCGCATACTGTTTCGTCAGTGTGGACTTACTCTGATCGAGGTTAGTTCTGCCAAAATTTATCACTGTGCTATCGGACAGAGTGATCGTGCCATACCAATTGCTTGTTACCGTCCGTGCCGCTATTGCTTGCTTATAATCATTCGATACAGGGTACATATATCCTCCTATAACTCGATTACGTTAATGGAAAAGTTCTGATACACGCCGCCCTCGTCTGCATAATGCACCGAGGAATACGCTTCATAAGACGATTCACCACAATACCCTTGAAAAGTCTTTGCGCCGTTATCCCAATAGGTGAACGTAAATTCCTTGCCCTGCATAAGAGACATCATATAGTCCTTCTCGTCACCAGATATTGCGTTATACACAAGGTTCACTTTCCGCACATCCGTCCGTACCCAATTGATATGCATGATACCGTCCTCGGTACGCCCAGAATCCGCAGATGCTACGTTTGTGTGTTCGATCTTGACGTTCGGCGCAGGAATATAGATATGATTGATTCCAACCATCCAATGCCCTGCGGTATCTAATTTTGCGATAGCCATTTTGCCCTCCTTAAAAGGAAAGAGCCGATTTCTCGGCTCTTATACTCTTAACGGGCTTGCACCCGTTCTCATAATTGAGTTGTTATTCTGCTTCACCATTGCCGTGAAGAAGTCTGCCGCATCACCATTCAATACCACCTGGATATTCTGGCTTCCGCTTGCAAACGCACGCATCATACCATTAGCGACCGCCGCTTCCATCTGGTCAGTGTTCATAACGCCGGTACTTCTTCCCATATTAGCAACGACTTCCGCACCACGTTCGTTCGCCACAAACAGACTACCATCGTTCGGGATCGCACCGCCGGTTTCAAACTTCGGTACTCTCACCTGTATCTGCCCGCCGCCGACTTCTCCATTCCCGACTTTCACTTTCGGGATATCGAGTTTAGCATTAGTGTTGATCCATCGTGCCATTTCCGACCACATCTGCTTCATCACGTTAATGCTATCCGTCCACATCTGCCTAAAGGCTTTCGGGACAGCCGACAGAACATTGCTCCACATATCCGCAGAGAACATATTGTTCATACTGTTCACAAGATTCTGTTTCGCCGTGTCTATCGTCTGGAAAGCAACGGACATTGTATTGCCGATCATACCAGAGATATTCTTCATATTTCCTTCAATCTCGGCTACGCTGTTTTTGGTCTTGTCTTTCTGCTTGCTTACGTTGTCAATCGAAGCGTTCAACTGCTCTATACCGGCTTTCGCCACCAAACTCTGCGTATTCAGATGCTTCATACTCTCGGCTACCAACTTTACGTTGCCGCCGCCGCTAGGCAGTGATGATGCGCCGGTATTGAGGATCTTATAAAGCACATTAGTCGATTGTGCCGCTTCTTTTGCCTCTTGATCCATACGCTCCATCGTTTCACGACCGCTATTGATAGCCTGTTGCATCTTTTGGCTACTCGACACAGTGTTGTTCACTACGGAATTGTACCGGCTGATCGGACTCTGCATAAGCAGATTTGTCTTTTCTTCCGCTTCCTGCGCCGCCCGCCGCAATTCTGCCGCCGCTTCCATTGCTTCCTGTGATTTTCCCTGTGCATCTTTCACGCTCAAACGGTGTGTGTAAGAACCAGAGCCATCGTCTCTAGCGCCGCCGCCGCTATGTTGACCGTCACCGATCCTTGTTTCACCCACTCTAATACCCATATCAGATAGCATCAAAGCGATAGCGGGCTTCAACTCACCTTCCATACCGGCTTCGATGATCGTTGCCACCGTCTTACCAAAGTCTTTAGCCTCGTCATACCACATTTCGTCCTCGGGGAACAGGTACTTACCGATCTCACGACCGACATTGTAGCCCACAAACCCTGCCACAATAGCGCCACCAATACCAACACCGATGAGAGCCGCTTTCCCGAGAATACCAGAACCGGCGGCAAGTGTGCCAAGGTCTGTTTTCAGTATAGTAGACAGCGCCGGAGCAAAGTTTTTAGATATGGACGATGCCATATTGTTTCCGAACACAGAACCGAAGCCTTTGAATTTCATCCATCCAAAAGCAAGGATCAATGCTGTTTCAATCGGCGCTTCCTCGCTCATATTGACTAACAGATCGAACGATGCCTTAATCAGATTCCAAATCAATTTTGCGATATCGTCAGCATAATCAGCGAGATTCAGTTCAGACAGGAAATGCCCGATCTTCTCACCGATCATTTCAAAATCAGCGGTGGAAAGCAGATTATTCAAGAAGTCAAATACGGCTTGCAGTTTCCCTTTAATCAGCCTTGCCGCTTCTTCTTCATCCCAATTGAGGAAGAACGAGTTGATAAGTTCACCCGCCGATACACCCAACTGATCCCACTTGATTTCGTTCCAGAAAGTCGAGATAAACAACTGAACAGTATTCAGCATTTCGGCTATCGTCCGACCTACATCTTGCCAATCGACATTCTCGATTATGCCGTTAATCGATTCCGTCAGATCGTGCGCCATTTCATAAGTCGCACCCTGGATAGTTCCCCAATCGAGATTCTGTGTGAAGCCATTCAGTTCAAAACCGATATCCTTACCAAATTGATAGCCGTCAAATTCATGGAAGAATCCATAGATAGCGTGCGCCACCGTATTCAGCGCGTTGGCAATGAACCGCCCCTTCTGATAGAACGTCTCTGCGTCCGAGAAATAGCCGTTAAGGAACGATGCAAAGTTCTTCCCGAACGATTCTGCCTTGCCATAGATTGCGTCCCAATCCAAGCCTTTGAGCCAATCTTTCTGTACTTCACCGATCCGTGCGCCGAGTTTGAAAAGCGTATCATAGATACTTTCATAACCCTGCTCGGTCTTTTTCATATTAACAAGGCTATCTTCGATGCCCGCCGCTGTCGCTTCCATTGCCGACCCTGCGCCGCTTCCCTTATCCTTGTCGGAATTATCCGGCAGAAGGTTCAGTTCATCGATGCCAAGGAGCATATTCTTGAATTTCTTCGCACTCTTGCCCGCACCGTCATAGCCGTCTTCTACATCTTCCAAGCCGTCAGCATAATCGTCCAAGATACCAACGTCCGAGATTTCTACTTGCCATCCGAAAATCTTACCCAAGGAATTGAGCGTGCTTTCCGCAAGATGCAGGATATCATTCATTGCGCCGTTAAACGATGCAACAAGCGGCTTGAACGTATTCACACCAATCTGTCCAAGGATAATCTGCAAGCGCTTCAAATTTTCCTGCGCCCGTTTGATCGTATTAGCCCATGTGTCCTGCGTCCGAATGAAGTCGCCGTGCGCCGCCGTGGTATTCGCCATGACATATTGATACCGCAGTAAGGTCTTCTGCGCCTGTGTCATAGACTTGATATCCGCATCCATACCATTGCGGAGCGCCCATTCTTTCAGCGTGGCTTCCGTCAGATCCAAGCCATACTGTCGCAACGGTCTTGTCTGCCCCGTGAAGATGCTTTGCAAGTCCTGTGCTACATCTTCATAGGGTAAGTTATAGAACGATGCCATATCGCCCGCCAGACGTGTCAGATTGATAGACACATCTGCCATAGATTCAGACACATCGGCATACCCGTGCGTTGTTGCCTGTACAAAGTCGTTTGTCGCTTTAATCTGCTCATTAGAGATAGCCATGTTCTTACCCATAGCTTGAAACTGTGAGCCGATCTTCTTTGCGGTCAGTTCAGACATACCGAGATTTTCAACAGCAGACTTTGAAAACTCTTCCATCTTGCCGGTCATTTGCCCGAAAGTCTGATCCACCACGTTCTGTACTTCCGTCAGATCCGAAGCAAGTTTGATGCTGTTACCGAACATCCTAAGCAAACGGAACACAGCCCAATAAGTCGCATAGATCTTACCGAGCGCCGCCGCCAGACTAAAGGACGTTCTTGTGGTCTTTTTCGCCGTATGGTTGAATATATCCAAGCCACGGGATGCTTTCTGCGCCGCCGGTGCTACGCCCTTTGTATTCGCAGACAGATTCGCCATAGCGTTAGCCATATCAATAACATTCTGACTAATCACCGGCGCTTTAGACAGCGTATGAAGCAATTTATTGAACGCCTCTGCTAACAGCGGGATATTCTGGATAGCCTGTGTTGCACTCTTATAGCCAAACACATTCAGAGACTTACCGAGTTCCGTTAATCCGGCAATCTGCGGTACAGATCCAACGCCTTTGAGTGCGTTAAGCCCCCTTGCTACGCCCTCTAATGCCGTAGACGCATTTACGATATTCTTTGATCCAAGCGCACGCAGACTAAAAGCCAACTCATACAGTTCTGTACCAAACTTCGGGATATTCGCCATCGACAGTTTGTCTAATCCCTGTGCGATACCGTTAAGGGACATAGCCGCATTTTGAGTAGTCTTACTTCCGAGTTTACTCAAATTATCCGAAAGGACATACAGATAGGACATAGTATCGGATATCTTAACATTTCCGAGTTCCTGCAAACCGGCAGTGATCTCTTCAAACGGATTCCCGATCTTTAACAGATTCTCCGAAAGGATGCCCAACTGCTGAAAGCCCCTTTGCGTAGCCGGAGAATCCGCTTCCATTGCCATATTAGTAAACTGTTCAGCGGTCATACCGATACGGCTTGCAATCTGCTCCAATGCGGTATCAAACACATTGTACGGCACAAGACCTTCACGCATTGCCTGTGATGCGGTAAGGTTCGCTTCCGTCAACTGTTTCTGCTGATTGATAAATTCAGCAATCGCACGCAGAGCATCATCGTTATTCACCACATCCGGCATAGATGCGCCGAGGCGTTTCAGTTCTTCCACGACCTGTATTGCTTCCAAGCCGCCTTGTCTGGTGGTCTTCATCATACCGATAGTGCCACGGATCGACTTTGCATCGTCACCCAACTCTTTCGCCCAAGTGCTATCCAGGTGAATACTTGTGGTTTTCAAGAAGTCCATAGCCGCCTTGTTTGCGCCTACTGCTTCACGCTGAAAACGGGCATACTGATGCAACAGATCGTTGACATTCTTGCTTGCCGTCAGAAGACTATTAGAGTCTGTCGCACGATAAAGGTTAGTGATAGCCTTTGTCAGTTCGTTCACGACCGTCTTATCAGAGATATTGAAGCCGTCAGCGATCTCTTTCGCAAGGCTAGATACCGCCGCACTCGCACCCTTCGCTTCTCCACCGAGTTTCGTAAGGTTCGTGCTTGCTTTCGACAGTTTAGCCAGACTATCAGATGCTTTCGCCAGATTCTCGCCGTTCACGCCATTCAGCGCCGCAGACAGATCGGAAATAGCACGGGTAAAGCCGTCTATACCCTTGATATTCAGATGTTGGCTTAACGCATCGAGTTTATCAATAAGGTTATCTAACGCCTTATTCGCTTTCGATGTGTCAGCCGATATTTGTAGGTTTAAGGAATCCAAATCCATATTTTTGCCCTCATACGAAAAAAAGCGACAGGTTTTACCCTGCCGCCTTTTTGGATAGTTCAAAGTTTGTTTTCATCATGTTCAGAGAGGCTACAAACAACTCCCTTTGTCTCTGCAATTCTTCTTCGGATAACGGTCTGTTTTTGTCCTCGATTTCTGCCAACAACGGCTTATCACGATACTCAACCGGCTTTTGTCCTTTTCCACGGAACGCATTTCCCACGGCTTTCGCCACGGCTTCATAGGTATAGATCCCTTGAAAATACGCATACTCGTCTATCATACGCCGCTTGATCCTGTACGCATCGTCATAATAACGCAGTTTCCGCAGAGTAGAGTGCATAATCTCTTCTAACCGCAATCCCAACGCTATATAATGAGGAATGATATCTTCCTCAATTATTCTTCGCCACTCTTTCTTCTTTTCTTCTTTTCCTCTTTCGGGTTCAGAATATTCTCTAACCCCGTCAGAGCGAAAAAATGATCTTCACCCATACACTCCAACATCATCGTCATTACATCGTAGAAGTTGGTTTTCGATTCACGCAGATAATCAGCAAGAATCGCTTTCGCATCGTCTACCGACCGCACGCTATCTCTATGATGCTCCAACAATCCGGCATAGAACAATGTCATTGCCGTCTGCGGAATGTTTGCCGCCGAAGAGAACACGTTACGCATTGCCTCGACCGCCTGTTGCGGCTCGGTTACGCTTTCTACTTCCCCCTGCGCCTTGCCAAGTCCAAGGATCATATTCATCGTTGCTTCGGTACACTCATTGTACAATGATGCTTCGATGGAAAACTCAAAAGTGTATTCTTTTCCGTTGATCGTCAATCTTCTCATATTTTATTTCCCTTCCGATTGATTAAATAAGGGAAAGCCCCCGAAGGGGCTTCCCAAGTGCCTGTGTGTTAGGTAAATGCTACCTTTGTGTCCATACCCTTGTAATCTACGATGGTCAGAGTGATCTCCACGGTCAGCAGAGAGTTCTGATCCATAGACGGCTGAGGGATAGCCTGCGGCGGCTGTGCGATTACAAAGAACGCATCACTGAACCCAGGAACGATGGTTTCAAACCACATCTGCTTACTGTCGGTAAGAGCCTGGTAGGAAGCGATCAGTGTCTCCCATTCGGTCTGTGTCTCCGGCGTAAGGTTCACGGTTACGGTGAAGTTACCGCCCGTATCACCACGTCCGGCGATATTCTTTGTTACAAGGTCTACCAGAGCAGACGCATCAATCGTCTGGTTCTCAACGGTGATACCGCCGAGTCCATTGATTCTGGTCAGTTCGGTAAATGTTGCGGGCTTTGTTCCGGCGGTGGTTTCAACACCATAGCCGAAAGTCACACCCAGAGTAGAAACACCTGCAAGTGCCATTTTTTATTCCTCCTTTTTTACTTATAATGGATCACCCTTGCCGAATACTCTTCGGAAACGGGCAATACCAAAAGCCACTTTGTTATCTGTCTGAACATCGGGGAAGCCGGTCACGTTAAAACGCATCCGTTTCATTTCAAGCACTGCCGCCGATATCAATTTGCGGCAATCTTCTTCCGTCCCGTTCGTCCATACCTGTATCTCAATCGTTTCTATCACTGCGTTGACCGTTTGATTATCCAAGTCATTTCCTGTCTCAACAGGGGCAAGTTCGTGCAGATACAGTGTCGGGAATACTGTCACGTTATTCTGATTAGCCGTTGTGCAAATGAGGTTAGGATAAGGCGCATCCGGCTTTCCCGTCAGCATATAATCCAACTGTGTGAATATTTTTTCTTCCAAGTCAGAAAACCAATTATCCATTAAATACGCTCCTTGCTATACGGTCTATGTCAGCCATCATTGCCATCATAGCGTTGTGCATCGGGAAACTAGGCGGCTCACCATAACTATGATGCTTCTTTCCGCTTTCGTCATACCAATACCAACCGGCGGGATCATTAGCGTGTCCGTAAGAATCCGGCATTGTGCCTTGTCCTACTCCATCTACGTCCCATACAATGTTATTAGCGAACCAACCGCTACCAAACTCGGCTAACAGTATCGGGCTTACTTCATAAGACCGTTTCTCTGTCATTTCCTTGTTTGTGTACCACGACTTTATCAGCCGTTTCCCGTTTGTCGCCAACATCATTCCTTCTACGCCGTTTTCGTGCTTCTCTATCCCTTTGGAGAAAATGATATATCCGGCATACTCGCCCGTATGGACTTTCGCAACGGATATGCCTACGTTGATAAGCCGATCAACAAACATTTCTGATTTGTTGAGGATCTTCTCTTTCTCTTTTCGTACTTCCGTACAAGACCGTTTGATAGATTGCAGATTGTTCAGCGTAAATCTCATTCTGTTGTCTTTTGTACCTCTTCCATTACTACCCGAGTGAAATACTGACCTGTTCGATCAATACCCATAATCCGATAGTCTGCTGTTGACTCGTCTACGCTTCCGTCCGGCTTACGTCCGATCTCGCTATCCTTCCAGATAAGCGTACCGGACACGAACGGGAACTCCCCATTGTTATAGGTCATTACCGCCGCGCCTACGTTTTGGTGTCCAAAGGCTTTCCATTCGTCCTCCCGCAATTCTCCTGTGATCGTGTTAAAAAACTCCACGGGTTCACTGTAGCGGTTCTCAAACAAGCCTGTTTTCTTCGGTACTGATGTGCCGTCAGGCATTGTCTGATAGACTATCTCGCCTTGTTCGTCTCTGACGTAAACGGGAACATTCTCTTCGAAATTCGAATAGAACATTCGCTCTTTTACCCTTCTTGCTGTCCTCATACGGTCACGCTTTCTGCGCTATCTGTGCTATCGGTATTATCCTATCCACAGGTTCAAGTTCAGAGTAGTGTATCGTAACACCATCCTCGTGATAGGACTTTTGACCTTCCGCGCCGATTTTATTGTAATCGGTTCTAGCCTGTTCAAGCACCATGACGTATTCTTTCTGCATATCAGCTTCGATAACGGCTTCACTCCAAAAACTAGGATATTTTTTTGCTGCCCTTATTTTCCTATAAGCACCATCGACTTTCAGCTTTAGCAGTTCAGCATTAAATAAATGCGGGTCGGCTATCGTTAATTCGGTTGTCAGTTCGGCAATAATTTCTTCGATCATTTCTTACGAATTTCCTCACGCAGCGTTTCAGCGTTTTTCTGAAAACTGTTGATACCTTTTTCTTTTG
>Ga0326513_10001047_pt1 | contig 22625 bp, 14 predicted proteins | sample 2_2465_0518_D_FD_203654 | JGI IMG/M metagenome (GOLD analysis project Ga0326513, IMG submission 203654) | Bovine rumen microbial communities from UC Davis, California, United States - 2_2465_0518 | ecosystem: Host-associated > Mammals > Digestive system > Stomach > Rumen | place: USA... | reverse complement strand
GTTATGGCTTTTCTTATGGTCTTTGGTATCACACCAGTTGACTGGGTAAGTCTTCTTGGTACTAAGACTGTAAAGGCTGCAGGCTCAACTTATGTATTTGAGTCTAAAGATCTTACAGCAGCATCTAAGGGCAAATTTACTGATGGCCAGGAAGTTGCAGCAGGAACAGATAACTACTTTACTCTTGTAATGAGTAAAAACACAAAAATTGATAGCAGTTCAAAAAAATTCGCAGATGACTATCAGTCAGATCAGAGATTAAACTTTGGTGGCAAAGCTGATATTGAGAAAAACAAAAACTTTGTTAAGTTCACAACTGATGGAGCTGCAACAGTTAAGGTTTGGTTCACAGAGGGCGGAGATGACAATCGTCAGATGGCAATCTATGGAACAGATGGAACTGTTAAGGCACAGACATCAGGTGCATATGACGTGAATTCTCCATATGTAGAAGAGCTTTCACTTGCAGATGCAGGCACATATATGCTTGGCGGACTTGAGAATAATAACAACATCTATAAGATTGTTGTTACAGAGAAAGGCGGTGCTGCTCCAGCTGCACGTAAGGCATGGTCAGAGGTAGCTACTCCTTCTATAGCACTTGTTGAGCAGGCAACAGACGGAAACGTTAATGTAGAATACAATGGCGTTATCGGTAAAAACGGTGCTGATAAGGTTGAACTTATCGTAATTAATGATGCAGATGGATCAATTGTAAAAACTATCACATCATTAACTGAAGGTAATGGCGCAGCTAAGACATTCACACTTGACGATTCAGGTTCTTACTCAGTAACTCCAGTCGCTTCAAGAGCTGATGAAGAAGAAGTACATGCTGGTTTAGCATCATCATTCAACTTCACACTTCCTCTTGCTAAGCCAGTTATCTCTGGTGGCGCATCACTTGGTGGTGGAAGCGAGAAGATTACTTGGGAAGCAGTTAAGGAAGCAACTTCATACAACGTAGTAGCTAACGGAGAAGTTAAGGTTGAGAATACAACTGATACAGAGGCTACAATTACAGGTCTTGAAGTTGGCAAGACATATGATTTCGTAGTTGAGGCTATTAGAGGTGAAGAGAAGACAATCTCTGATGGATTCACAGCAACAGTAACAGCTGATGCTCAGACACTTTGGAACTACATCGTATATGGTAACGGTGCTAACTCAAGCAACGCTGATTACGAAGGTTCTGCAAATGATGGATCTGTAACACTTAGATCAGGTGCTCAGGATGCAGATGGCAAGATTACAGGAAAGAAAAATAATGGTAAGTTGGTTCCAGCTTCTTTTGATGGTGTGAACTTCTACTATACAACAGTTCCTACATCTCAGAACTTTACTCTCAGAGCTAAGGTTACTGTAGATAGCTGGTTCTTATCAAACGGACAGGAAGGTTTCGGTCTTCTTGCAACAGATAGAATTGGTGGATCTGGTTGGAATAACTCATACTTTGCTGAGGCAACAAAGACAGAGTATTTTGCAGAGACAGATGAGAATGGTGATCCAATCTCAGAGTCAGTAACAACATCTACAGATGGTACTTTCAAGGTATCACAGAAGATCGGTATCAACTCACTTGAGAAAGCTGGTCTCACAGCTGATAACATCGGTGCTGTTGAAGCTAATGATTCTTCAGTAGTAGCTCCAATCACAGCTAAATACAAGGCAACACCACTTGAGACAAGATTCCCATCATCAACTAATATTATTGGTAATGGTGTAAACTCAAATGCGGACCCTGCATTTACAGAGTTCTACTTGACAATTCAGAAGAACAATACAGGTTACTTCGTAACATATGAAGCAGCTGATGGTTCTTACAGCAACACAAAGAAGTATTATGATCCAGCAGCTCTTGATGCTCTTGATGCAGATAACAACTATGTTGGTTTCTTCACATCAAGATATGCAAAGGCTACATTCTCAGATATTTCATTCTCAACAATCAACGCAGCTGACGATGCTCCTGCAGAGGAGAGACCAATCGAGTACACAGCAGTTAACACAACTGTTGAGTCACCATCAGCTACTGGTGTTCAGAATTATGACCTTATCTTCTCTGCTAACGCTGACGGCGTAGCTAGCGTAGAAGATGCTAACGGAAATGTTCTTGCTTCTGATATCGCTGTCAGCGCAAAGACATCTACAACATTACTTAACACAGATCTTGTTAAGGGTAGCAATAACTTTAACATCATCTTCACTCCTGCAGAGGGATACCAGCCAAACGGCGAATATTCAGCTATGGAGTCATATGATCCAGTAACAGTAGAGTTCAAGGTTACATACAAGACAATTGGTCAGCCTGGTCAGTCTATCTGGGTTAAGCCAGAAGCAACAGGTTCAGGTAGCCATGAAGATCCTACAGATTTCAAGACAGCAATCAAGTACGTACAGCCTGGTCAGACAATCGTTATGATGGAAGGCACATACGTATACGAAGAGGGTCTTAAGGTTGCTAGAGGAGTAAATGGTACAGAGGACGCTAATATCGTTCTTATGGCTGATCCAGATGCTTCTTCAAAGCCAGTTATTGACTTTAATTCAATTGGTTCAGGTATCATCTTTGGTGGTGATTACTGGTACATTCAGGGAATCGATGTTACTCGTTCAGCAAATGCTATGAAGGGTATTCAGGTTTCAGGTAAGCACATCACACTTGATCAGGTAGATGCTTACCACAACGGTAACACAGGTATTCAGGTTTCAAGACTTAACTCAACAGATGAGTTTGATATGTGGCCAAGTGATAATCTCATCCTTAACTGCACATCTTACGGCAATGCTGATGCAGGTTACGAAGATGCTGATGGTTTCGCAGCTAAGTTGACAGTTGGTAACAACGTAGTATTCGATGGATGTATCTCACATCACAATGCTGATGATGGTTGGGATCTCTTTGCTAAGGTACAGACAGGTTCTATCGGAGCTGTAACAATCAAGAATTGTGTAGCTTACAAGAACGGTTACCTTGAGGATGGTACAGACGCTGGTAACGGAAACGGCTTTAAGATGGGTGGAGACAGCATGTCTGGTAAGCACCTCTTACAGAACAGCGTAGCTTATGATAACAAGGCTAAGGGTATCGATTCTAACTCTTGCCCAGATATCAATGTTAAGCAGTCAACAACATTCAACAATGAGTCATTCAACGTTGCATTCTACACAAATACAGCTAAGGAGACAGCTTTCACAGCAGATGGTATCATCTCTTACAGAAAGGGTGTTTCTGAGACAACTGCAGAGCAGTTCAAGCTCCTTGGTTCACAGGATAAGACATTAGTTTACTCAGCTAACAACTACTATTGGGGCAACAAGCCAGATAAGGCTACACTTCTTAAGGCTGATGAGCCTACAGCAGCTATGGCTTCTTACAACCTTGACGGTGTTCAGGTAACTGATGACTGGTTCGTATCACTTGATACTTCAGTAGCTCCTACAAGAGATGCTAACGGTATCATCGATATGCACGGACTTCTTGTTCTTACAGATAAGGCTCCAGCTACAGCAGGTGCTAGAATTTCAGATGGTCAGACAGCTTCACTTAAGCTTTTGGTTCCACCTTCAGTTCCTACTGGTGATACAACAAACATGATGCTTTACGTTGTTCTTATGGCTATGGCAGCAGCAGGTATTGCAGTTGTAGTAATCTCTAAGAAGAAGAGAGCATAATAAAAATTAATGAGACATAAGTCTTAAAGGTAGATTTTTGGCCTGGTTGGTTCTTTCCAACCAGGCTTTTTTTAGTATATAATTAGGATAAATAAGAAAAATTGAAAGGATTAGGCCATGAAGCATGTAAGTCAATATGCAAAGCCATATAGAAGACACATGATTGCAGCCCCTCTCATCATGATGATGGAGGTTCTGTGTGATCTTTATTTGCCTTTTATTATGTCTTATATAATAAATTTTGGCATTATAGGTATTAGCCCTGAAGATGATAGCAAGGGCTCAGCTCTGGCAAGTTTTATTATTAGGCATATATTGGGGCAGAATGCAGGAAGAAAGTCTATAATCATTCTCTTTGCCAGCCTTATGCTCTTGGTGACTCTTATTGGTGGAGCTTTTGGAGTACTGTGTTCATTTGTGACTGAGAAAGCGGCACAAGGATTTGGACACGACTTGAGGCTTGCTGTCTATGACAAAATTATGTCTTTGTCTATAGAGGAGGGGGATGAATTTACAAGTGGCTCTCTGATAACCAGAATCACCAATGATGTGACAATCCTTATCGAGTTTACAGAAAGACTTATCAGGTCATTTATCAGGCCGCCTATGTTTATGCTTGGCGGCATTGTCATGTTATTTAAACTCAAGTTGACATATGGCTTTACAGTTCTCTTTACAGTGCCAATATTGGCATCCTTTATTTACTTTGTGCTTAAGAGGGCTATTCCAATCTATAAGGAAGTGCAGGCAAGAATAGATAAAATCAATAAGCTGGTAGAACAGACAGTAGTTGCTGCAAGACTTATTAAGGCTTATGGCCAGGAAGAAAACGAAGAGATAGCATTTGACGAGGCGAGCAAGGACTTAAGAGAGTCGAATTATAAGGTCCTAAAACTTATGGCCACTATCAGTCCGCTTATGAAGCTTATGATGAATTTTGCAATAATCATTGTAATTCTGACTGGCTGTATCGCTATTTCAAAACAGGACCCTAAACTCACAACTGGAGCTATCATGGCTGCTATTACCTATGCAACTCAGGCTATAAGATCGCTGATTATGGCCAGCAATCTCTTGCAAACCGTGAGCCGAGCAGGAGTTTCAGCCGGAAGACTTGAAGAAGTTCTGCTTTGTCAGCCAGATATTGTCAAGTTGGAGCTTGATCACCAAAATGATAGCGGGGATGAGAACGAGAAAAATGGCGAGATAAATAGTCAGATAAAGAGTGAGAAAAAGCCGCATTTGCTTGAATTTGACCAAGTATCATTCAGATATAAGAAGGCCAAGGAGGATTCTCTTAAGAATGTGAGCTTTTTTATAGATAGGGGAGAGACCTTTGGTATAATAGGCTCGACTGGTTGCGGCAAGACAAGTTTAGTTAACTTAATTCCCAGACTTTATGATCCAAGTCAGGGAAGAATTTTGCTGGATGGCCAGGATATTAGAAGTATGGATACACATGACCTGAGGACTAAGATTGGATATGCCATGCAGCACGCAGAGCTCTTTACTGACACTGTCAAGGCCAATATTTTGATGGGGCTTGAGTCGAGTGCAGATGAGGGGGACCTGCTTTGGGCCATAAAGATTGCCCGAGTTGATGAGTTTTTGGATAGAATGCCCCATGGAATTGATAGCGAAATCTCTGAGAAGGGAATGTCGGTTTCAGGCGGACAGAAGCAGAGGATAGCCCTTGCAAGAGCTCTCATCTCTAAACCAGATATTTTAATACTCGATGATGCCACATCAGCTCTCGATTTGGTGACAGAGGAAAAAGTTCAGATGGGAATCCGGAAGAATCTGGGCCAGACAAGTTTGATAATTGTTGCCCAGAGGGTGGCATCTATAATAAAAGCAGATAGAATAGCGGTTATGGAGAATGATGGCACTATAAAGCATATTGGAAATCATGCCTATCTAATGGAAGTAAGTGAGACATATAGGCAAATATATCAGTCTCAGATAGCGGCAGGTGAAGCTTATGAATAATAAATATAACAATGGGCTGGCTGGACCCAAAGAATTAAGGATTGGAATGAATGGCCGAGGTGGAGACCCCAATAACAGGATGGCTCAGAGAGCTAGCGCCCAAAAGCCTAAAAATGGCAGAAAAACATTTATGAGACTTTTGGCATATATAAGAAAAAATATAGTCTTGTTTTGGGGACTAATTCTTTCCATGCTGATAGTCACAATTTGTGAAGTCCTTGGACCCTATATGCAGCAAAAGGCAATAGATACTATTTATTACAAAGAGGGACAGATAGGGGTGGACCTTGAAGCCTGTCTGAGATATATAGGCATGCTCTCTATTATCTATCTTCTAATAACAGTCCTGTCTTATTTGCAGGCAAGACTGGCAGCCAAGCTTTCACAGCTTACTATATATCAGTTGAGAAAAGATCTTTATGCAAAGCTTGTCAAATTGCCTGTCAGCTATACAGATAGACATCAACACGGGGACCTTATGAGCCGAATGACCAATGATACTGACATTATTTCAAGCGCAGTATCTGAGTCAATTGCCTCAATTTTGTCAGCTATACTGACCCTGCTTGGTTCAATATGTATAATGTTCAGCTACAATTACCAACTTACCTTGATTGCAATGGTCACAATCCCTATGATTATGTGGATTTCAGCCAGATTGACCAAGGCTGTAAAAAAATACTATAAGAGGCAGCAAGTCTTACTGGGCAGGTTAAATGGTGAGGCGGTTGAGAAGATAAGTTCTTTCAAGACTCTGCTTGTCTGCGGTAAGGAGAAGGAGAGCCTGGAAAAGTTTAGAAGTATCTCTTATGATTTAAAAAAGAACAGCATTGTCACAAGAGTCTTTGGATCGATTATGGGACCCTTGACCAATCTGTTGGGAAATCTGCAATATGTGATAATAGCCTCAGTCGGAGCTTTTATAATGCTTGATGGCAGGGGCAATATGTCTATAGGTACTATTCAGGCCATGTTGCAATATTCCAAAAAACTAAGTCATCCGATTAACATGATTGCAGACCAGTATTCAAGCATACTGTCGGCCTTATCGGGAGCCGAGAGAGTTTTTGAGATTCTTGATTTGGACGATGAGATTGATTTTGAGGGTCAGAGCTGTGACTTGCAAGAAACTCAGACCCAAAAGCTGAATGAGAATCAGAGTCAAGACTTGAAAAAAAGCCAGACTGCACAAGAAAAGGCTCTTGAGCTTATACCTGAGGTGAGCTTTGAAGGGGTTGATTTTAGCTATATTGAGGGTCAGAAGGTACTTGAAAAGCTTGACCTAAATATTATGAAAGATCAAAAAATTGCCCTAGTCGGGGCTACTGGTTCAGGAAAGACAACGATTGTAAATTTGCTAATGAGGTATTATGAGATAGATAAAGGATCTATCAGTATAAAAGGCCAAGATATAAGAGCGATGAAGAAGAAGGATCTGAGAGCTATGCTCTCTATAGTATTGCAGGACACAGTTCTTTTTCAGGATAGCATAAGGGCAAATATTGCTTTTTCAAGACCAGATGCCAGTTTGGAGGAAATTAAGCAGGCAGCCAAACTTGCTATGTGCGATGGTTTTATATCTAAACTGCCTGATGGATATGACACTGTTCTCACTGCTTATGGAGCTAACCTCTCAGAGGGACAGATACAACTTATAGCTATAGCCAGAGCCATACTTGCAGATGCTTCGATTCTGATTTTGGATGAGGCAACATCACACGTGGATACTAGAACTGAGGCCAAGATTCAGTCTGCAATTAGAAATCTGATGGCAGGTAGAACTTCTATTATCATAGCTCATAGAATATCGACTATCATAGATGCAGACAGAATCCTTGTTATGAGTAAGGGAAGACTTATAGAGTCGGGAACTCACAAGGAGCTGATAAAGAAAAAGGGCGAATATGCCAAACTCTATGAAAGACAGTTTGCAGGCCAGTTGACCTAACTTATGCGATTAAAGTCGCCTGCAAATTTTAATGCCTGCGACTTTAGTCGCCTTCAACTTCAGCTGCTTCAACTTCAGTTGCTTCGACTTCAGTTGCAATGACTAAAGGAGCCTGTTACCTCAGCCACAAGTGGCTGAGGTAACTTCTTACACAAGAATTTCAAAGAAAAAACATACCTTATTCACAATTTAGTTTTAATATAAAACTAAATAAAGCGAAGGAGGTGTGTTTTTTGAAGAAAAATGGGATTTTTAGGTTGATTTATGGTCTGGCCCTTATTTCATCTTCAGCTTTCATCTTGCTTGATGCTTTTCTTATACCTAAGGTGGGGGTAAAAGTTGACACCCAAAGTCAAAATTACAGCCTTAATAGAGGACTTAATTTAAATTCAGATACTGCTACAGGACAGGAGACAAGCCTGGCTTCTACAGGTCTTGGTTATAATACAAATATTGTGAATGTAAGTCAGAAAAATGTAACTTCGACTTCATATACAGATGACAACATGCAGATTAGTATTAGCAGTGACAGGGCTTACGATACAGATATATATGTGGTTGACATAAAAGTGAGCGATGTATCGCTTTTGAAGTCAGCATTTGCCCAGGATACATATGGAAAAAATATTACCCAGGCCACTTCATCTATGGCTGAGGGAAAAAATGCGATACTGGCCATAAATGGCGATTATTACGGCTTTAGAAATGCTGGTTATGTTATAAGAAATGGCCTTATTTACAGAGATGTGAGCAATCATGCCGAGGATCTTGTTCTTTATGCAGATGGTCAGATGAAGATAATCAATGAGGACGAGGTGAGCGCCAGTCAGTTGCTCGAGGAGGGAGCTGTCCAGGTGTATTCATTTGGACCGGGGCTTGTTGAAGATGGTCAGGTGACTGTTGGGACAAAAACAGAGGTTGATCAGGCTATGGCCAGCAATCCGAGAACAGCCATAGGTATGATTGAGCCAGGACATTATATTATGGTCGTATCAGATGGCAGAACAAGCGCAAGCCAGGGCTTATCTCTTTATCAGTTGGCAAATTACATGAAAGATAAGGGGGCTAGTTTGGCCTACAATCTTGATGGAGGCGGCTCATCGACGCTTTACTTTAACGGGAATATAATCAACAATCCTACAGGTGGCAGAGGCAGCAGTGAAAGAAAGGTAAGTGATATCATTTATTTAGGATACGAGCTCTAGGGCAGATTGGAGTTAATATGAATGAAGAATTCAGAGAGTATATAGAAGAAAACATGACTGTGCCTGAGATGGAAGCATCTGCTATCTATGATGGGACCGGGAATAAATCAGGAGATTTTGGCACATATAAAGAAGCTGAAAATGGGCAAAAAGAGCCAGACTTTGATAAGAAATCCAAGAAAAACAAAAGAGAGAGCCTTGTAAAAATTGAATTTTATGGAGCTATAAGTCTTTTGGTTGGCCTCTTTGCCTTGATTTACAACCATTTCGGACACGGAGTGCATTCGATTTTTATGTCTTATTCCTGGGGAATTCCTTTTTTTGCTCTGATCTGGTATGCATGCATGTTCGCAATCAATGCTAAGATTAGCCTTATTTCCAGGGAGACCCTGGGGGCTGCTGTTGCAACCCTGACTCTTGCGAGCATTATAGAGGGCATACTTGTGATTGCGGGAACTAGCTCAATTTATGTTTTACCTATGGCAATTATTGGGGGCCTTTTGCTGATATTTGCCCTTATAGTCCAGCTAGTCAGCCTGGGCCACAAATCTAAGTCTCACAGCTAACTATTGAAAAATGGCGGCGAAAATAATACACTAGTAGATATCAAGATAGGAGAAGGCTAGGTATTATTTTAGCCGTTTTTTTATGAAATTTGAAAAATACTTTGATCATACTTTATTAAAGGCTGATGCCACTGAGGAGCAGATTGAAAAAGTCTGCCAGGAGGCAATTGAGATGAACTGCGCAAGTGTGTGCGTAAACAGTGCTTATACAAGCCTTATAGCTGAAAAATTGGCCGATACTGATATTGCCAAGTGTGTTGTAGTGGGCTTTCCTTTGGGAGCAATGTCTTCAAAGGCTAAGGCTTATGAGGCAGAGTGTGCAGTGGCAGATGGCGCTGACGAGATAGACATGGTAATTAATGTAGGTGCCTTAAAGGCTGGAAATACCGACCTTGTCTTTGAAGACATTAAGCAAGTTAGAGAGGCCTGCAAGGGGAAGATTTTAAAAGTAATTATAGAGACATGTCTTTTGAGTGATGAGGAAAAAATAAAGGCTTGCCAGCTAGCTCTTAAGGCTCAGGCTGATTTTGTAAAGACATCTACAGGCTTTAGCACAGGCGGTGCTAAGGTTGAGGATGTTCGTCTTATGAAGAAGACAGTTGGAAATCAGGCTAAAGTCAAGGCCTCAGGCGGAATTAGAGACTACAAAACAGCCTGTGAAATGCTGGAAGCTGGCGCTGAAAGACTTGGAACAAGTGCTACAAGGGCAATAATTGAGGCTTATAAGGCAGAGAATAAGTAGCTAAGAGAATTGTAAAAAGAGGAATGATATGTATATAATTGCAGGCTTGGGAAATCCAGGTAAGGAATACACAGGAAGCAGACACAATATAGGCTTTGCCACAATTGCTAAGTTGGCAGACAAGTATAACATAGATGTGACCGATTCTAAGTTTAAGGGCCTTTATGGTAAGGGCATGATAGAGGGGGAGAAGGTTCTTTTGGTAGAGCCTCTGACCTATATGAATAATTCTGGTGAGTGCATAAGAGAGATTCTTGATTACTTCAAGGAGAGCGAGGAGAACCTTATCGTTGTATATGATGATATAGACTTGGCACCTGGCAAGCTTAGAGTTCGCCCTCAGGGCAGTGCTGGCGGCCACAACGGAATTAAGTCAATTATCAAGCATCTTGGAAATCAGAATTTTAAGAGAGTTAGAATAGGAGTGGGCGCAAAACCTTCAGGCTGGGACCTGGCAGATTGGGTTTTGGGTCACTTTGCAGGACAGGACAAGCTTGATGCTGAGGCAGGAGTAGAGAAGGCTTGTGAAGCTGTGGCCTGCATTATCAGAGAAGACATTAATTCTGCTATGAATAAGTATAACTAAAGGATTATTGACAGGACCTCACATCTCAAATTTGGTGTGAGGTTTTTAAAGGCGCTTTATGGAAGGAAGATTATGAGTATATATACAAAGGGATTGTTGGAGGATGCCAGCTTTAGCGAGAGCAGGCAACTCCTTGAAGAGGGAGGAAAAGTCTTCGCCTCTTCCTGTGTTGAGACCCAAAAGTTGGCTCTGATAAAGGCTTTGGGAGGAAACTTTAAATACAAGCTCCTCATTACCTACAATGAGAATAAGGCGCGTGAAATGCTTGACGATGCCAGATATTTTGGCAAGAGGGCCTTCTTTTATCCAGCCAAAGACTTTATCTTCTACGGGGCAGATATTCACGGAAATCAGATATCTGCTGAGAGAATTAGATGCATCAGTGAGATCTTAAAAGAGAATCAAGAGGAGCTGATAATAGTAACTACTGTAGATGCATTGGCCGATAAGCTTATAAAAGCAGATAGATATATTGCAAATCAGCTGAGCCTGAAGGTAGGGGAAGTGGCTGAACTTGAGGATTTGGCAAGTAAACTCGTCAATATAGGTTACAGCAGATGTCCAATGGTAGAGGACAGGGGTCAGTTTTCTGTCAGGGGTGAGATTCTTGATATATTTACCTATACAGCTGAATCGCCAGTCAGAGTTGATTTCTTTGACAATGAGATAGACAGTATAAGATTTTTTGATGCCGAGTCTCAGAGATCGATTGAAAATATAGATTCCTTTGAAGTCTTTCCTGCCAGTGAGGTCATACTCGATGAGAAAGAGATTGCAAGCGGAAATGAAAGACTGGCTCAGGAGTTTGAGAAGAGGTTTGAGGAGCTTGGCATTCATAAGAAAAAACTGACAAATTCAGAAATTGATGCCCTGAATCGCTTGAGAAAGCTCAGAAGTGAACTTGAGAAGGGCAGTGATTTTTCCAAGTTTATCAACAGCTATCTTGAAGACACAGTTAGCTTTATTGATTACTTTCCTGAAAGCCAGACTCTTTTTGTCCTTGATGAGCCAGAGCATATCAGGGAGAGAATGAAGCTTACTGAGTTTGAGTTCTCTGATTCTATGAAAAACAGGCTTGGCGGCGGCTATATATTAAAGAGTCAAATGGATCTTATGAGGACCTATGCGGATATAAGGTATGACTTGGGCAAGAGAAAGACTTTGGCTCTGGCCCTTCTTGATTCTTATCCAGAGGGTTTTGAGGATTACAAGCATTATGACTTTGCAGCTAGCTCTATAAGTACCTACAACAACAGCTTTGAGTACCTGGCTGAAGATTTGAAGAAATACGAAAAGAAAAAGTACATGATAGTGCTTGTCTCAAGCTCGAGAAGCAGGGCTGAGCGTATAGCTAAAGACTTGAAAGAGCTTGGAGTTAGGGCAGTATATGCAGCAGATGTAAATGAGCGTGAGGATGATGACTTCAAAAAGGGCATAGTTTATGTCACTTATGGCAATATACACCACGGTTTTGAGTATGCAAGACAAAAGCTTGTGGTAATTACAGAAAATGATATATTTACCAGACACTCCAAGGCTAGACCCAAAAAGAAGAAGTATGATGGCAAGGCTATTGCAAGCTTTAATGAACTTAAGGTTGGAGATTTTGTAGTACATGAAAATCATGGACTTGGCATCTATAAGGGCATTGAGAAGATTAAGGTCGAGGGCAATGAGCGAGATTATGTGAAAATTGAGTACGCTGACCATGGTAATCTCTTTGTTTTGGCTACTCAGTTGGATAGACTTCAGAAGTATGCAGGCCAGGATGCCGATGTAAAGCCTAAGCTGAATAAGCTTGGGGGTGCTGAGTGGAATAAGACAAAATCTAAGGTTCAGAAAGCTGTAGAGGAAGTGGCAAAAGACTTGGTTGAGCTCTATGCCAAGAGACAGAATGAGAAGGGGTACCAGTTTTCACCAGATAGCGAGTGGCAGAGAGAGTTTGAGGAACTCTTTCCTTATGAGGAGACTAATGACCAGACAATGGCCATTGAGGATACCAAGAGGGACATGGAGAGCAGCCATATAATGGACAGACTTATCTGTGGTGACGTGGGCTTTGGTAAGACTGAAGTAGCTATAAGAGCGGCCTTCAAGGCTGTGGCAGATGGAAAACAGGTTGCATATCTTGTGCCAACAACAATTCTGGCTGATCAGCACTATCAGAACTTCTTTGAGAGAATGAAGGCTTATCCTATCACTGTATCTCAGCTCTCAAGTTTTAGGTCACAAAAGCAAAACAAGGAGACTGTTGAGGGACTTAAAAAAGGCTCTGTAGACATAGTTGTAGGAACTCATAGGATGCTGTCTAAAGATGTGGTTTTCAAGGATTTGGGCCTCTTTATAATAGATGAAGAGCAGCATTTTGGAGTTGCACAAAAGGAGAAGATAAAGAAAATTAAGAATAATGTTGATGTTCTAACTTTGAGCGCTACGCCAATTCCAAGAACTCTTCATATGAGTCTGTCTGGAATCAGGGATATGAGTGTCTTGGAGGAAGCTCCGGTCGATAGAATTCCTATTCAAACCTTTGTGACAGAGCATGATGATGAGATTATTAGGGAAGCTATAAGCCGTGAATTGGCCAGAAATGGTCAGGTCTTTTATGTCTATAATAAGGTAAAGGACATTGAATTACAGACTGAGCACTTGAGGGAATTATTGCCAGAAGCAAGAATAGCTTATGCTCATGGCCAGATGGATAAGAAGGAACTTGAGAGCATTATGTTTGACTTTATTCAGGGTGAGTATGATGTTTTGGTAGCGACGACAATTATCGAGATTGGTATGGATATAAGCAATGTAAATACCATGATTATTGAGGACGCTAATAATTTCGGCTTATCCCAGCTTTATCAGCTGAGGGGAAGAGTTGGAAGAAGTTCAAGAACTGCTTACTGTTTCCTTCTTTATCGCAGAGATCGCATGATATCTGAAGTTGCAGAGAAGCGTTTGTCTGCAATCAGGGAGTTCTCAGACTTGGGATCGGGCTTTAAGATTGCAATGAAGGACCTTGAAATCAGAGGAGCCGGTGCTGTATTGGGAAAGACCCAGCATGGCCATATGGCAGCAGTGGGATATGACCTATATTGTAAAATGCTCAATGAGACAGTAAACCATCTCAAGGGTCTTGAGGCTGATTATGATTTTGAGACTACTGTAGATATGGTTGTAGATGCCTATATACCTGCGTCCTATATAAGAAGTGAATATCAGAAACTTGATATCTACAAACGTATAGCCATGATTGATAAGTCAGACGAAGTTGAGGATATGCTTGATGAGCTTGAGGATCGCTATGGCAAGGCGGAGGCCAGCACTAGAAACCTGATCAAGATAGCCTTCTTGAAAAACAAGGCTCACTCTATAGGTATAACAGAAATTAAGGGCAGCAAAGTGACCAATTCCAAGGGTAAAACCTTTTATGATACCAAGTTTACCCTCAGCAAAAATGCAAGAATTAAGGCTGAAAAAATCGATAATTTCCTCAAGGGCTATGGGGGGGCAGTAATATTTGACACGACTTCTCTATCTTTTGAATGGCTTGCTATAGCTAAGAAGTTTAGCAGGGAAGAGGCCTATATTGACGGGGTTATCGACATTATAGACAGGTTTATGAAAGCCTAAACTATAGTAATAAAATAATAGACTTCTTGTATAAAAGGCGACTATAATTGTGGGCGCATAAGAAAAGACGGCAAATGCTTAATTTGAGCTTTTCAATCCCGATTTGCGAGAATAAGAATCCAAATTTGAATTCTTATTAAAATTATGATCGCCTTTTTATGAGACGAGGAAAAGAGGAAAAATGTTACTGACAGTACTATCGTGCGTACCATTTGCAGGATTGTTACTATGTATCGCCTTGGGTCCAATTTTTATGGAAAAAATTTGGGATTCATACAAGCAGTACTTTGTAATTTTCTGGATATTGATGTACGCAGTAATCTATGCAATTTGCCAGGGACCATTTAAGATGACAGAAATTGCGGTAGACAGTCTGATTAACGACTATCTTACTTTTATTGTCCTTTTGTTTGGTCTGTATTGCGTAGCGGGCAATATCTCCTTCGATGGAGATTTAGCTGGTTCGCCAAGAATCAATGTATTTCTTTTGACGGTAGGAACCTTGCTTTCTAGCTTTATAGGAACTACAGGTTCTTCTATGCTTATGGTTAGACCTGTGATCAAGATGAATTCGTGGAGAAGCCGTAAGAGCCATATCATGATCTTTTTTATCTTCCTTGTTTCTAATATAGGTGGATGTTTATCACCAATGGGTGATCCTCCACTTCTTATGGGATTTATGAGAGGAGTTCCATTCTTTTGGAGCTTGAGACTCTTCCCAGTACTAGTAGTAAATATGTTAGTTCTTTTGCTTATTTTCTACAGAATAGACAGAAGAGCTTATTGCAAGGATATTGCTGATGGCTTAAAGCCAGATTTAAGCAAGAAGGGTACTGAAATCAAATTCTCTGGTCTTCATAACCTTATCTTCCTTGTAATCATCGTTGCAGCAGTTATCCTTAGTGGAATACTTCCTTCACTCCCTGCATTCCAGACTGCTGAGGGCAGTGTTGCAGGCTTGAGAATTATGGGAGAGGTAGTTTTATCATACCCTTCAATCATTGAGATCGTTTTGATACTTGTCTCTGCCTTCCTTTCATTCAAGACAACAAAGAAGGAAATCAGACAGAGAAACCACTTTACATGGGGAGCAATCGCAGAGGTTGCAATCTTGTTCGTTGGTATCTTCATTACAATGCAGCCTGCACTCATCCTTCTTAAGGCAAATGGTGCAAAGCTTGGACTTACATCACCAACTCAGCTTTTCTGGGCAACAGGTGCTTTGTCAAGTTTCCTTGATAACACTCCAACTTACCTTGTATTCCTGACTACAGCAGGTACACTTGGCGCAAGTTCTGGTGTTGCCACTACACTCGGCACAATATCTGTAAAGTTGCTCCTGGCAATTTCTTGTGGTGCTGTATTTATGGGAGCTAATACATATATTGGTAATGCTCCTAACTTTATGATTAAGTCTCTATCAGATGAGAATGGTATTCGCATGCCAAGCTTTTTCGGTTATATGAAATGGTCTTTGGCCTTCCTAGTACCAGTATTCATCCTGGATACCTTGATATTCTTTTTGTAGGAGGTGAGCTGACATGAAAATAGATACACAGTTAAGTGGAGACGTAATAATGTCTGGAGAACAGTCTATGACTGAGCTTGTAAATCTTGCAGGAAGAATTTATGACCTTGATGAGAGAGTTTACAAGGCAACAGGTTCAGCTCTCGGTAGAGTTTTCTATCGAAACCGTGAAAAGACTATAGATGAACTTTTGGAAAATATGTGTGATACATCGAGAGCGCACATTATAAGAAATGAGTTTGCCTTGATTGGTAATATGGCTAGAACCATTCCAAACAGGGATGTATATAGGGAAGCCATGACAGAGTACAATGAAATTGTACACCAGTTGAGAGCCCTGACAGGAACTCTTGGAAAAAGAGAGATTATCAATGCTACAGAGGCTAGACTCAACAGCTTTGGTAATGCTAAGGCTATTGTTGGCGCTCATAAAATTATCTGCATTTCAAGATCTTACGGTGCCGGCGGTGACGATATAGGTTTTGGCTTGGCAGATAAGCTCAAAATAAACTACTATGACGCTGAGATTTTTAAGACAGTATCTAAGAGACTTGAGGCTGAGAGCGATGAGGAAATGTCTGATGCAAACTTTGAACTCAGCCAGAATATTAAAAACCCAGGATTATCATATGCTACAGAACATATGACCCTTAAGGCTCGTATGGCTAGATTTAACAGATATCATGGACTTTCAGCTAGAGATGCTCTCTTCTTTACTCAGAGTGAGCTCCTCTGCGATTTGGCCCAAAAGGAAGACTTTGTAGTTATGGGACGTTGTGCGGATGTAATCATGAGCAATAACCATATTCCTCATGTAAGCATTTATATCACAGCACCTTTCAAACTTAGAGCACAGAGAATGGCAGAAATCAATGATGTTGATATGAAGCAGGCTGTAAAGCAGCTCAAGCAGGTTGACAGAAGACATGCTTCCTATTACAACTTCTACACAGGAAGAAAATGGGGCAATGCCAGCAATTATGATATATGTATCAATTCTGCAAGATATGGTATCAAGGGCTCAATTGAATTCATTGCCAATGTTTTAAATGGAACAGGCAATTCTGATGAAAAGTAAACAGCTTATATTAGAGCAATAAAGATGAAGTAGAGCAATAAAGATGAAGCTCAGCAAACATTTTCCTGACTAATAATCAAGGAAATGAGTGCTGAGCTTTTTCTATGCTACAAGTCTTTTTGCAAAATATTAATTATAGCTTGATTTTCTTTAAAAAATCATATAGAATCATATATCTGATGCTATATGATTGACTTTGAGTTATAACAATGATAATATGATAATAGATTGATTGCTAATGACTCATTTTTTTTGAAAGAAGGTAAAAGATGCTATTAAGAGAAAGACAAGAACAGCTAATCAGATTGGTAAATGAATATGGTGTTTTAAGTGTTGAAGAGTTATCAGACAAGTTAAATGTCTCAAAGGCAACTATCAGACGTGACATAAATGAACTGGATCAGACAGGAAAACTTGAAAAGGTATTCGGTGGAGCAACAGCTCTCTCTAAAGGTATTAATACTATTGAGTACGATATGAATTTTAAGTCTAACAGCTGTATCGATGAGAAGGATGCAATTGCTAGATATTCTGCTACTCTAATTCAGAGCACAGATATAATATTTATAGATTCTGGCTCGACAACACTGAAGGTTTTAAGCTATGTTCCAAAGGGATGTCCAGCAACATTTGTAACAAATGGTATCGAGCATGCCAGAACATTGGTCGATTTAGGTTTTAATTCAATCCTGATTGGAGGAAGATTAAAGGCAAGAACAGAGGCAGTTGTAGGTACAGAGAGTATCAGACAGTTAGATAAGTTTAACTTTACAAAATGCTTCTTAGGAACTAATGGAATTTCTTTGACAGCAGGACTCACAACACCTGATTCAGAGGAAGCTGCAGTTAAGGAAAAAGTATTATCAAAGAGCTATATCTCATACATACTGGCCGATCACACTAAGTTTAATATGGTAGATGCTATCTCTTTTGGTTCAATTGAGAAGAGCGTAATAATCACAGACATATGCCATGATAAGAGATATCTTGATAAGACTATTATAAAAGAGGTGCTCAGAAAAGAGGATTAAATATGGTTACACAGAAGACAAAAATTGTAAATGAACAAGGAATGCATATGAGACCGGCAAGTCTGATGACTCAGAAACTTGCAAAATATGCATCAACAGTGAATATAGTGTATAATGGCAAATCCTTCAATGCAAAGAGCGTAATGATGCTGATGTCAGCATGCATGAAATATGGCTCAGAAGTTGAAGTGAAAGCCGATGGCCCTGACGAGAATGAGGCACTCAAGGAAGTGGTTGATTTCATAGACAGTGGTCTAGGTGATTAAAAATGCATAAATAATCAAAAATAAATAAAAACTTGCTTGACAGTCATAATCATAGTGCTATAATCATAGCATCATAAGAGCAAATGCTACGAACAGAACAAATCCTATGTATGAAATATCACAGAGAGTCGTCGTTGCTGAGAGGCGATATAGGAAATACACTTGGACATCATCTGCGAGCAGTGCACTGAAATAGTAGTAAGTGTTACCGGTATTCTACCGTTATAAAGAAACCTGTTGATAGACAGTCTAATATTACAAAAAACTCTAGAGACAGGACAGAGTGGCTTAAAAAGCAAATCAAAGTGGTAACGCGGATTATTTCGTCTTTGAATTCCCGATGGGAATTCAAAGACTTTTTTTTTCGCCTACCGACGAGCGGTGCCGAGCCATCAAATTTGAAATGCCAAAAACTAGCCTCTGTTATACCGATGTTCATTTGCCCTGATGATAAGACACAACCTGCTAAGACAGGTAATAAGAAAGGAGAGTTTACGTAATCGTAAACGAATAAAAAAATGAACAGTCTTTTAATTCTCTTAATTGCTGTAGTTTGCCTTGCACTTGGATACCTTTTATATGGCCGTTGGCTTGCAAAGACATGGGGTATCAATCCAGAAGCTAAGACACCAGCAGTAAAGCATGAGGATGGACAGGATTATGTTCCATCATCAAAATTCTCAGTATTTGCCCATCAGTTTTCATCAATCGCAGGTGCAGGCCCAGTTCAGGGACCAATTCTTGCATCTATGTTTGGTTGGGTTCCAGTACTTATCTGGCTTATCGTCGGTGGTATCTTCTTCGGTGCTGCTCAGGACTTCGGTGCCCTCTATGCATCAGTTAAGAATGATGGAAAGTCAATCGGTCTTGTAATTGAGAAGTATATAGGTAAAGCCGGAAGAAGATTCTTCTCTCTCTTTGAGTGGCTCTTTACACTTCTTGTAATTGCAGCCTTCACATCAATGACTTCATCAACATTTGCCGGATTTACACAGAAGGGCCAAGAAGTTGTAAAGAATTACAACGGTGCAGCAGCAGCTTCAGTATCTATGCTTTTCATCTTTGGAGCTATGTTGCTTGGAGTAATCTTAAAGTTCAAAAAGAACACAAAAGAGTGGATTAAGGTTGTACTTGCACTTGTTCTTATCGTTTGCATGTTTGCACTTGGTATGGCATGTCCAATCTACCTCACAGCTGCAAAGTGGAATTATGTAATCATGGCATATCTTTTCCTTGCCTCTGTATTACCTATGTGGTTACTTATGGAGCCTAGAGATTACCTCACAACATTCAACATGATCGCAATGCTTGTAGGAGGTTTCTTAGGAGTTGTCGTAGGTCATCCTGATATGAAGCTCAATGCTTTTAACGGATTTACAGTTGCTGGAGCAGATGGCTCAATGAACTATCTCTTCCCAACTCTTTTTGTAACAATCGCTTGTGGTGCTGTTTCTGGTTTCCACTCACTTGTATCATCTGAGACATCATCAAAGACTGTAAAAAATGAGAAGGATATGCTTTTCGTAGGTTACGGCGCTATGGTACTTGAGACATTGCTCGGTGTTATCTCACTTATCTTGGTTGGCGCTGTTGCTGTCAATGGCCACAAGCCAGATGGCACACCATTTGCAATCTTCTCTGCAGGTGTTGCAGGCTTCCTTGAGAAGTTTGGCGTTCCTGCTGAATTTGCAACAGTATTCATGACAATGTGTATCGCAGGTCTTGCTCTTACAAGCCTTGATTCAGTTGGTAGAATCGGTAGCCGTGCTTTCATGCAGCTTTTCATGTCTGATGAGAAGGATGCTTCAAAGATTCCAGTATGGCAGAAATTCCTTACAAATAAGTATGTTGCAACAGTAATTACACTTGCTTTAGGTTATGTTCTTTGCCTTGGCGGTTATAACAAGGTATGGGCTCTCTTTGGTGCTGCTAACCAGCTTCTTGCAGCTCTTGTACTTATCGGTATTGCTGTATTCCTTAAAGCTACAGGTCGTAAGAATTGGATGCTCTTCATACCTATGATCATGATGTTTGCAGTAACAATGACAGCTATAGCTCTCAATGTTAAGGGCAATATCCAGAAGTATATGGCTGGAAACGCTACATTCCTTGTAAATGGTATGCAGTTGATAGTAGCAGTCTTCCTTATCGCTCTTGGCATCTTGGTTGCAGTTACATGTGTTAAGACACTTATTAAGACAACTAAGAACTCAGAAAATGAGGCAGATGCTCAATAAGCCAAAGTCTTAAATAAAGAATCAAAAGTCAATTGAAAGGCTTTAAAATTAAATAATCCTAACAAAACAGATAAAAGGCGTATCCTGGTGGATACGCCTTTTATCTGTTAGTAGAAAGGAGGCGCTACATAATAATTCAAAAATTATATGTAGCAATATGAATAATAAAATTGAGAATGTCGAATTAAATAAGATTACCAAATCTCTTTATAACTATAACATGTTAATTAGACTTTAGCAAGAAAAATGTGCAAAATAACTAAAAAATGGTAATAAAGTACCAATTTTTTGTAAATATTAGCAGTATTTGATAGAAAAAGTCTTTATAATCATTCAAAATACATGAGTGATTAGTGGAAGATAATTAAGAATGGGAAAGACGGCTTGAATGTAGTATAATTAGGCAAGTATCTAATAAAAAGGATGAGCTATAAGCATGAGTAAAAATAAGAAGAAATATAGATTAAAGAAGAAACCTATGATAATTGCCATTCTGCTCCTGACTTTGGGAGTGGGGTCGCTTGGCTACTATACATATACAGCTTTGAATAAAAATAAGAGTCCGATCTTGTCCTACAATGTCTCTGATAGTGGAAGAGAGGTTGGACAAAATAAGGACATGGCTGACAATAATAATATTGGAAGTAAGCTAAGCAAGATCCAAATTCAGCTCAATGACAGCGCAATAACTATAGGCACTAAGTTTAAGGCATACTGTCTTCTAGTGCCTGACGATAGCGAAGCTACTATAACATGGTCGGCTTCAGATCCAAGTGTCATAAAGGTCAGCAATGATGGCCTTGTTGAGGTCGTTGGAATAGGCAAGAGCGCCCTTGTTGCAACTGTGGGCAATCTCACAGATGCAGTTATTATAGAAGGAGTCGAAAAAAAGACTGACGGCTCAAGCTTGGGACTTCCAGTATATAGCGAGGAAGATTTTGCATCCGGTCTTGTGGCCAATGCTGCAAATGCCAGCGCAAGTCATGGCGGTCAGAAAGGCTCATATCTTGATGATGACCTAGATCAGACTATTAGAACTGAGTCCACATACGGCCAGTCAGGCTCAAACTCATCGGGAAGCTCGTCAAATTCTTCAGCTAATTCCTCATCGAATTCATCGGGAAATGGCTCTGCCGGTCTAAATTCTTCATCAAATCAGTCAAGCGGACAGAATCAGGCCTATAGCCAGGGTGGGAACTCTGATGGAGGCTCGGGCTCTTGGGAAGGAGCTGGATCTTCATCTTCATCCTCATCCTCAGGAAGCTCATCATCTTCATATGAGGCTCCATCTTCATCTGACTCTGCTAATGAAGGGGAAGCTGGCTCATCATCTGGCCTTGAATCAGACCAGGTGGCAGGTGAGCTTGACGGCTTGGGCTTTGAACATATGTATAGCAATGTCTATTCATACTCAACAGACGGAGTCTATAGCGGTGAGATAATCACCCAGCCAAATGCAGCAATTATCTATATTAAACATATAACACCTGATTTTGAGTCAAGGATTAAGGAAGTAATTGAGAGACTTCTTCCAGGCCAGTCTGGTCTTGTATGGTCCAACTATATAAACTCAGGAACAGACAGAACTTTCACTGTAGATGGCAAGAAGGTTAGAATAGTGGTGTCAAGCAGGGGTGGACATTCTCAAATAGTAATATACAATTAAAGAAAAATATGCTAAAATATGTCCAAATGCTTAGTTTTTAGAAGGGTGAAACATATGTTGAACGAAAGTAAAATTAAGATGATGACAAAAATGGCTATATATGAAAAAAATGAAGGGAAGGATATGACTCGTAATTCCAAGTACTACAAGACGGATTACGTAGCATTTGCCGTGTTTAAGAGTATTATAACTTCAACCATTGCCTTCATTATTTTAGCTGCGATGATTGTTTTCATGAATTTAAATAAGATAGTGGAGCAGGCATCTAGTCTGGACTATGCTCAGATAGCAAAGGTGATAGTGATCTATTATTTTTCCATGATAGTAATATTTGGAATTATTTCAGGCTGTGTGGCTTTGTATCAGTATAACCAGAGCAGAGAGGGCTTGAAGAAATACTTTTCAAGACTCAGCAAGCTTGAGCGTTTTTATAAGAAGAATAATGAATAGGCTTAGGGCTATTAAATTAGAAATCAATAGG
>Ga0326513_10001046_pt1 | contig 22651 bp, 31 predicted proteins | sample 2_2465_0518_D_FD_203654 | JGI IMG/M metagenome (GOLD analysis project Ga0326513, IMG submission 203654) | Bovine rumen microbial communities from UC Davis, California, United States - 2_2465_0518 | ecosystem: Host-associated > Mammals > Digestive system > Stomach > Rumen | place: USA... | reverse complement strand
AAGCAGAGCCGAGGCGGTCAAGGCTATCCGCAAATGCAAGTTTGAAAGCGATATGCCGTCGGATTGGTACAAGGGCATGGAAACGGCACAGGATATTTTATCCGCACTACCATCAGCCGATGCCGTACAGAGAGGAAAGCGAGGTAGAAGAATGACAGACATAATAACTTATTGTGACGTAATAGAGGACTGCAAAGATTGTCCACGTTATGCGTGGGAGTGCGATGGGAGAGACGAAGATGATGATTAGATGTGATGAGCCAATGAGACGCAGTAAAGAAAGGGCGGTAAATGAAAGTTGGGGGGTGTACGGCATTCCCAAGTGGGAGTGCCGACATAATTGCCCAACTTGTATTTGTGGTTTACACAAAGACCCAAAAGGATGTTGGGAACACAACCATGTTAATTTAGGACATAGCCATGGAGGACGAGATGATTAGTTTTACAATTCCGTTAGCACCAATAACCAAGAAAAATTCCCAAAGGATATTAATCAACCAAGGCACTAAAAAGCCATTCATAGCACAATCGGAAAAGTATAAAGAGTATGAAAAGGCTTGTGGCTATTTCGTTAAAGGGAAAGGACAAAAGATAGATACTCCTGTAACGGTCAAATGCCTTTATTATATGCCCACCAAAAGACGAGTAGACTTAACCAACCTATTAGAAGCGACCCATGACATACTCGTAAAGTACGAAGTTTTAGCCGATGACAACTCAAGTATTATTTATTCAGTAGATGGAAGTCGGGTATTGGTAGACAAGGATAATCCAAGAACAGAGATTGAAATTTTTTAGGAGAAAGCCATGGGCAGAGTAGATGATTGCAAACACTTCAACGCAGAAGAGTTCATAAAGAAAATAAAAAAGTGGAGAAAAGACAAAGAAAAACTCAAAATGAAACTTGACGCAATATCGCCTTTGCCCTCTTCGGGCAACAATGCAGGGATACGAGGCTCGCAAAAGTCCGACCCAACATTAAATCAAGTTTTAAGACGAGAGAGCATCCTCAAAGAAATAGAGGACATAGAGAGGGCGGAAGAAGCCTACGAGTATGCTAAAAAGCAATTATCGCCAGAAGAACGGAAACTCTTTGAGGGATTTTTTGAGAGCGAAACACCAAATTGGAAAATCGTATCAGATTGGCAAGAAACCCATTACATAGGGTCTACGCTTGTGTATCGGGAAAGAAAAAGAATTTTAAGGAAGATAGAAAAGACATTAGACAAATATATAGGGGATGGGAGATAACTCCCACCCCCTATAGACATTAGAGAGGAACATCCTCATTTCGGATGATGTATTCGCTTACACCGTCGTCATCAGACTCTTTGTTCAGCAAGTTATAAATACGTTCAGCGTCTCCGTTGGCACACATCTTATAGAACTCTTCCAAAACGCCATAGTTGCCAATTTCACGCAGACTCATTTCCACAATTCTCGCAGAAACTACAAATTTTGAGTTGCACTCGTCGCAACATCTTTCTTCTGTACCCTCATAAAAAGGGGATGGGTTGTTGCCAAACCCATCAATTTCCTTACCACAAAAACAACACTTCATGTTATTCAGCCCCTTTCTCTACATTTAATTTTTCGGCGATGCCATCAATGACACGGCTCGCCAACTCTTCAGAATACTGGTCTTTGGTTTCTTCGTCATCTTCATCTGTGAACGCTATTTTGAGACACGAGACCATGCACTGCCGAGCCATGGTGGCAGACATACATTCCTCAAACATTCTTCTTATTGATATGGAGATATTTATGTAATCCTCCGTAATCTGGGCAGGAGACCCCTTGAGAGAGGTCTTTGCTTTGGTGCATTTTATCATTCATTCACCTCCTCGTTTATTATATCAGACTTCTTCAACACTAACAATCTCGTACTCACAATCAGTCCCAAGACCATACCACTCAATACATTGTTCCACGGAACTCATGATGCAAGATTGCTCCCTCCAACACCAGTTGGAGAGAGCGTCAGCATATCTAAACGTAATCTTCAGCATATTCAAACCCCCTTAAAAATCATACTTCTTAACAAACAGTTCTGTATACTTCTTGATACCGACCATTGAGCCACTATTGTTCTCAAGATACTCTCTGGCGATTTCAAATGGGAGAGACAACCCCTGCATATCGGTCTGTATCCGCTCAAGCATTGACTCATCCGCACCGCAGACTTTTGTCTTTTGCAGATAGTCAAGAACTTCGCTTGCATAAGCGACTTTCCTGCACATCTTTACAAACTCGTCAAGAGGGAGCGTGTTTATGTCGTGCTTAATTGACTCCACCTTGCTGACATATTCACAACGGCACTCTTCAAGAAGTTCATCGGCGGTCATGCACTCGCCACTTTTGAGGATTTCTATGACCGTATCTGGCAAAAAGTCACAATCCCAACCGTTGTTAAATCTGCGAATGATGCGGTCTATAATCTCCTCAGCACACTTTTCGGCAATATCCCCTCTATCGGAAGAGCAGAGCACTCTTCCATCGTCATAACTGTAACTGTCGTATTCATTAGGGTACAAGGAAGCATTAAGAAATGCCTCTACCAAAAGAACTAAATCTTCGTCGAAACACTCAACAAAGAGGGTATCTATGCTATCGTACTCTCTCGCCCACTCGTAATCCAGTTCTTCTGCGACCTCAATAAGTTCCTCGATATTGTCATAGAAGTAATCCAACACCTTTTCCTCAATCGTATCACGCATCTTATCACTAATCATTTTGTTCTCCTTTCTACCATGTAATTACAGGGAATATTCCCGACTCTCCAGTAAGCGGACACTCACCAACCGCAAGTGTATTGGACAACTCGTCCATCACCCATGAAGCATCCTCATCCGAAAGACCAACCGTGCCACCCTCATCGTCGTGTGAAGCGGCGAACACATCGCCGCAAACCACATCGGTGAAGTTACCATCATTGTCACGCAAGAACAGATTTGCTTTGAGAGGGATTAATTTTCCCTCCTCGTTCAGCCACAAATCCACGGTGTTACTTAATGCAAGACATTCAATATAACCTCCCACCATTGCCTGCATATCCTCCAACTCTAACTTCTCAACATCAACAACCTTTGGCGGTTCATTGATTTTCTTTACCACGATTTTCATCTGCTACCTCCTTAATTCATCTGCAAAATCACTAAACACATCCTCTGGGTCGAGTTCATAGTTTATGTAATACTCATTCCCTGTGAGCGTGTTTTTCAGAAAATCATCACGACTGCTTTTGTCTAAAGCGTAGAGTGGAGTGCCATATCCACACATAAACTCTGCATCTGGGCATCTCTCATACCAATCAAAGGCTAATGTACGGAGAAAAGCAACGTGCGTCATCGGGAACGCTATCCTCTTGAGATTTATCGGATTGTGCTCATTCTTAATTGGAATGCGTACCGCATACTGTTTTGAATACTCCGCAAATCCACAAAGAGCATCAATTCTAACCCTATATCCGAGTCGCTCTAAATTCATAACATAACTTACGACCTTTGCACCATGCTCTTCTAACTGCTCACGAGAGATACCACAACTGACCCCCACATCATAAACAACGGTGACACACTTTGACTTCTTTGTTTCCGCCTTGTTGTTCCACATTGTTTTCGGGAGACCAATCACAACGGCAGGAACTATAGGAGCGAACCCACAGAAGTCACGGACTCTCTTTGGCGGTTGCTCAAAAGACTGTTTCTGCAACTGATTTACACGAGTGTTTACTGCACTTACGGACTTCTCATATCCGTATATCAGCATATCTCTTGCTTGCTCATACGACGCACCAGACCAATCGTCATCATCGCCGTATCTTGTACGAGAGTCACTGAAACTACCGCCCTTGTTAGGGCGGCAGTCGCAAGTGTTGAAAAACTCTGTGAAATCGTCAAATGTTTCAACGATTGAGCCGTTACTCGTTTCGACCCTATGCATATCATCACCTCCTTACGCCATACATCTCTTGAGTGCGAGCGACCATCTGTCATTGTCGCCATCAAATCTGCCCTGTAACATTGTCAGGTCATCTTTCTCAAGATTTTTCAGCAGACCGTCACGCAGGATTTCATCAATACCCACAACATCAACGAACGTATCCAACTGAATGATGTTCCTGTAGGATACTATGTGATTGATACCGAACTCCTTACAACACTTTCTGAACTTGCGGATGAAAGCGAGCAATTCCGCATCATCGGTGAGCGACTCCTCTATAGTAGGCGAGTAATCCACCTTAACAGTCATAAATCTGTTCAGTGTAGCACCATCTAACTGGCGTCTGCCAGTATACATATACGTTGCTCCAGTACCGAACGTATTGCACCCTGCAAGGACTCTAAAGTCCTTGTGGTTTCTGACAAACTCACCATTCGGGTAAGTCATGTACTTGTTAGAGAGGGCGGTATGGAGTACCTCAAGAGCGTCTTCACTTGACGCATCCATTTCATCAAGCATGAACACACCGCCGTTCTTCTGTGCTCTATAGAACGGAGTCTCAACATAGTTGCCATTGGCATCCATGAAACCCTTTAACTGATATTCATCAGAAACTTTGTTCATGAAGTAGAACGGAAGCCCGAGGGCTTCGCTTATCTGTTCGCAGATTACGTTCTTGCCTGTACCTGCTTCACCAACAAGCATTACAGGGAAGTTACCGCATACATACTTTAGGACTTTCTCAAAGACCTCGTGGAACACACCCTCGGTCTCGCCCCTTTCGGGGACTACAATTTTGACCGTCTTTGTGATGTGACCGTATTCGTCTTTGACGAACTTCTTGATGAACGGTTTTGCCGCCTCCGCCATCAGTTCTCCGTACTCACCAACAAGCGACTCCCCAATCGCCTTGCCCATAGCACCGAGTGCCGCATCAATGCTTATCTGCATCGGTTCAACCTTAACCTCTTTAGTTGCCACCTCTTCGGCCACCTCCTTGACCTCCTTATGGAGTTTTTTGTACTCGCTCTTGATGTGCTTTACATCAAACATCTTCTTGAAATCGGGAACTGAGGCATAATCAAGCACCCGAGCATCTTGTGTGAACACATCTGCTTCAATCAATTCCTCAAGCATCTCATTTGTGATGTCTGCTTTGGCGAGTCTGCCGAAAGTATCAATAGCGGAGTCAGAGTCAATCCACTCTGGAATTGGAGAGTAATTCACATCCCAATCAGCACGCTGAAACAATGTTGAAAGTAAAGTTTCTCTATCAAGTCTTGCCATAACAGAACCTCCTATTAATCAACCTGTTCGTCTACCCAAAGGCAAACGCAACCATTAGAAACTTGGAAATCAAGAACGACCCATGTATCATAGTCGTCATCAAAAGCATTCCTGCCATCATAGAGGGCGAGCCTTTCGCCCTCTGTATCAATGAGTTCAACACACACATTTTCGTCAATGTGAGCGAGCATCTCATCCACAGTTACAATGCCAAATTCAAACATTTGACCACCTCCTTATTTGAGCACCCATATGAGCAACCCGATTGTTACTGCACACAGGGAGTAAACCACTATTGAGTACATCAGCATACGACCCTCCTTACTTGATGTGCTCAACACGGTCTTCGTAGCCGTCAGCACCCTCAATAGCGGCTCTCCCCAACATAGCGAACAGTTCGTTTGCCTGTTCCTCTCCATGGCTCTTGACAAGATTAACGTATACCGAAGTAAGTATCATTTCGGTTTCTGCGAGTATTAACGCTTCGTGTCCCTCTATCATGCACATTCCCTCTTTGCTCAGTATCATTTCCGTTCTCCTTTCTACTTAACATGGTTCTCATAGGCTTCCATGATGTTAGCCATCTCATACTCAAACAACGTGACCCCTTTGGAGCACTTGGTGTGGTCACTATTCCAATTCCGAATATCGTATTTCGGTTCACCATCGCCCCACTTAACGATATTGAACTCGGTAGTCCACCCTGTGGCGAACGTCTCAAGAACACAAAGGTGTTCTACAATCTCAAACTTAACCTCTTTTGCCATAAGCACCTCCCTTGGTCAACTGACCCATGAACACATCGTACAGTTCGCAACAATCAGCAACCAAATCCATGACTGCATCGTATGTTGCGTAGTATTCCTCAACACTCAAATATGAGTAGGTGAACAGAAACTCTTCCATACTCAAAGTCAGAAAATCATGCATTTTCTCTTCATCAGAGAGAAAACCAACGTAACCCTCGTACACACTTTTGCGAATTGCCATACAAAACCCTCCAATCACTCATCAAACATCAGCGTTGCTCCAATATACAGAGCCAACAGAATAACGAACCCGATACCATTCATCAGTTAATCACCTCCAGAATGTATTCTTTACCACGTTTACGGATACGGTCTCGGTGGGTCTCCCCACCGTAACTCCAAAAGATTTCACCAAACCCATTTGGGAAATCTGCGATTGCCGTTCTGACGACCTCATAGTCTGCGTTGTCTCCCTGTTTCAGCCACCATTCCATAGCCCGTTCAAATTCCTTGTGAGTCATGTTCCACCTCCTATTTCTTGTTCTTGCCGAGTCTCTTGTTCTTCTTGCTCTTCTTCTGCTTCTTTACCTTTTTAGGCGTGTCAGCCTTATTCCAATCCGATGGAATTAACGTAGCGTCATAGACCCTATCAACATTCCAATGGTCTACGTACTCATCGTAGAAGTATTCTTCACCGTCTAAGTAAGGGCGGTCACACTCACCCTTGTTGTAGCCATACTCGTCGGGGTACGTTTTCTCGTACTCCATATAGTTGTCTTTTGTGATACCGTCAACCATTGCGTTTACTGGCGACGCCATAACAGTCATTGTTACCATCATGGCGATTACAAGCGTTATTATTCTTTTCATTAGAGCACCTCCTCCATATATCTCATGACTTCAGTAACATTCATGCGATTGGCGTGAATGTAAAACTCAAATTCTTTTTTCTTCGCTGACGGATTAGCGAGAGTGATGTCAAAATCAACATCTCTTTCGTTGAGCCAGTCCATAAATTCAGCACCGATGAAAGCGTTCTTGGTGCTCCACTTGAACTCAAACGTGTTTCCCATTTTCCTTGTAGCCATCTTTGACCTCCTTGAATTTAAGAATTAACCTCCGGCTCTGCATTTGCTCGGGCTTGCCACCGACCTTGGCTGCATTAGGAGGGAAGAGGTTTACACCTCTTCAACCTCTTCACTTCCGTGCATCGCTCTAATCTCTTCAAGAGAGTAGTGCTTCTTGGAGCGTTTCGCTCCCTTTGGAGCGAAGTACCATGCCTGCTTGTTTGGAGCATATCTGCATCCGTGCTCCTTGAGACCCTTGAGGGTCTCAAGATTGCTCTTGGTGTCCCCTGTAATCCAGAGCCATGAGCCACACATCTCCAGTTTCAGACCCTCAACACCCTTGAGGGTGTCAACGATTACTCTGTAATCGTCCATGCTCTCGTCTGTGGACTTCTCGTACTTCGTACCGTCCTTGGTCTTGTTCCACGTCTTGACTTCGTCAAAGTATTTCTCCCACAGGTTGTTGATTTCTGCGATTGACTTCGTTCCGACGTACTTCTGAACTGCGTTCAGATAAACTGTCTTCAGTTCTGCGAGTGTTTCAGCGTTAGCGAATGCGACCTTTACTGATTTTGAAATAGCCATTATGTTCCTCTCTTTCTGCTCCTTTGGAGCGGTTCAAATAATACCCTTGACTCTGCATTTACTCGGGCTTGTCACCGACCTCGGCTGCATTAAGGGTAGGGGCGAAGCCCCTATGCGATGTACCATGCCTGTCTCTTGGCGGAGTAGGTGCATCCTGCCATCTTCAGAGACTCTTTGACTTTCTTGGTCTCACCTGTGACCCACATCCAGTCACCGCTCATCTCACAGTTGATACCATCAAGTCCCTTAATGGTGTTGACTGCGTTCAGGAAGAAACTTGCTGTCTCCTCGGTAGGCTTGCGGTAGATTTTACCCTTAAGGGTACGTCTGCACTCTTTGACCTCGTCAAACTTCTCAATGTACAGAGCGTTTAACTGATTAGTGTAGTGCGAGTTCTTGTACTTCAGGAACTGCTCAAGATATACACCTCTCAATTCTCCGATAGTCTCTACGTTAGCGAATGCTGTTCTTACGTTCTTTGAAATTCTCATGATATTCCTCACTTTCTGCCGTTTGGCGTTCAAAACTATGTTTTGGGGTAATCAACCCCATTCAAAAATCCCCTTGGGATTTCTCAATGGGATTGACTCCATGTTCACCCATAGAACCAATTCCATTGGGTCATCCACCGCTCCATGTCAGCGTTACTGCGTTTAGTCAGAGTATCAAAACCCTAATGACCCATATTTATCCATACTACTTGTGTTCATAGCACTCACTGTCACCGCATTGTCCTATCTACCATCTGCTTTCTGCCTGTTCGGACGTGCCTCCTACAGTGGACTGCAATAGATTAAATTCACCTAACTTTCATGCAATCACGAGCCTTCTGCATACTCTCAAGGAATCTGACGGATGTGCTTTCGTATGGAATTGTCATGAGCAAAGTCGGAAGAAGCAAGCGATGAAGACGGGACTTGCTTCCACCGACCGACGTTGCCGTCGCTCACTTCCATCGTCTCACAGCCTTGCCGACTTTTCGCGGTTTCCGTCGGCTGGAAGCGTTGCAATCACTGCGTTTGCGGAAAATTTTGCCGTCACGCGATAAGAGTATCGGTAGTATATATATATCTATACTTAAATAAGTTTCGGTAATTTACACAGTAAGAGATATGGTATAGTGGTATAGAGAGAGAGTATCAATATGACTTGGAAAAGAAATACTACAGAGATAACTGAATACAATACTCGGTATTCCAATGAAATATCAGAGTATAAGGCTTTTGCAGAGAAGAGACGGAACAACAGAGTCTATAAGCAGGAACAGATGTTCTCGCTGATAGAGAAACTGTCAGACTACGTTGAAACTAAACATCGGGAGAATAAACCTCTCACTGTAGCAGGAATGTTACTCGCTATAGGGTGGAATACGGATGTCTGGAGAAGAGCAAGAGATGGAGACTATGATTATCTTTTAGAAGAATATATATCTCTAAATGATATAAAGGACTCCGATGTTCAAGACGCCGACGGATTGCCCTATGTATCTACCGCTAACGGTAATGTATCGCTCATTCCGTACAGCCTATTTGTCGAAAAAGCGTCACTTCTCATTCAAGAGGAAAGAGAGGAAAAATGCAGTTCAACAAGGGGAAATCCAGCAGGGAACATCTTCTTGCTCAAAGCCCAACACGGTTTCAGAGAGGAAGATACTCCGACTACGGTAAACCAGACGTTGGTTATTGCAGACAGGGAGCAAGCCACCGAGGCGTTGAAACTACTGGACTTCTGAGGGCTGAAAGCCCTCAGCCCTGACCCTTACATCTGCGGTATCACACCTCTACATAAAGAGAGAGGTCAGAAAAAAGAAGAGGGTTGAATATCGTAAGGGACTCTACCGCTTCAGCAAGGTTTTGGTTTATGAATGTCATGACCCCCATCGCCGCCCCGCTATATAGAGAGAGGGGTGGGGAGGCGTATCTTACGTAGACATTTTCAACAATATTCATTTTTATGAATAAAACTATCACGAAAACACGGCAAAACACTTTTGCTGATGCATAAATATACAAACCCCGAATAGACAGGGGTATTTTTAATACAGAAGCCAAAATTTTTTTGAGCGTATAAAAAGCGAGGGCGGTACTGCTATCAGAAGCGTAATGTGGGATACATTAAGTCGGTGCAAGTCCGACACCGCCCGACACACCACCGATGCAGTCTCGTTCAACGGAAGGACAACAGACTTTGACTCTGTTAATCGTGGTTCGACTCCACGGACTGTAGCCAAAATCCCAGAGGGATTGTTGTATGTGCGTTCAAAATATAATGAAAACCAAATAGAAGAAAGGAGAGTCCTCTGACTCTGACCCTCTGGGAGAGAAGATAAATGTCTTATTACGGAAAGCAGAAAAGAGGTCGCCCGATGAACCCAGAGAAAGCGTACTTGCAAGCGGTTCAAGGGGTATATAAAGTTTACTGTTTCCATGTTCACAACACGAATTACGTAATGAACAACGGAGCGGAGACGAAAGAGATAAAGTGGCGACCATCAAAATTTCATAAAGACCTGTGCGACAGGGTACAGGAATTTGTTGAGAAGCCGACGGAAGAGGCATATGAAATAATGATAATCTCGACTCCGCCGCAGCATGGCAAGTCAACGACGATAACGGAGACCTTGCCAAGTTGGTACTTAATGAAAAACCCAGACAATTCTGTTATTGAGGTATCATACGGTGATGATTTGGCGGAGAAGTTCGGCAAGAGAAATCTTGAGAAGATACGAGAATTTGGGAATGTATTTGGAGTTGAGGTAGACCCGAAGAAAGCGACATCAAAAGATTTTCTGTTAAAAGGCAGAAAAGGTGGAATGATAAGCCGAGGCATACGGTCTGGTCTGACAGGCAACAGGGCGAATTTGATAATAATAGACGACCCTGTAAAGAGCAGACAGGAGGCTGACTCACAGAGTTACCGTGACTCTGTATGGGACGAATTTGAGAACTCAATACTCTCAAGATTATCTGCTGGAGGAAAAGTCATTCTGATTATGACTCGCTGGCACGAAGACGATTTGGCTGGTCGAATACTTGAGCATATGCCAGATGTGACCACATACGTCAATTATGAGTGCGAATGCGAGAGCGTAGATGACCCTTTAGGTCGGGAAATAGGCGAGGCACTCTGCCCAGAGATTGGCAAAGGCAACAAATGGCTTGCCTCGTACAAGAAATCATACTCAAATGAGTCTGGAATGCGTGCGTGGGAGGCACTTTTCCAAGGGCATCCGACAATCGCAGAGGGCAACATCATCAAGAAAGAATGGTGGAACTATTACGACCCAGCGAAAGAGCCAAGATTTGACCAGATGGTAATGTCTGTAGACGCAACATTCAAAGACGGCGACAAGAACGACTTTGTCGCCATTTCTGTATGGGGCAAAAGAGAAAACAAGATATACCTTGTGAAGATGGTAAATGAGCATTTGAATTTTACCGCCACACTACATAAAATCAGACTCTTAAAAGCCCATTATCCACGAATAGGGGCAATTTATGTTGAGGATGCGGCAAACGGTCAGGCGATAATACAAACGCTCTCACATGAGATTTTAGGCATCATAGCAGTACCTCCAGACAAATCAAAGGAGGCGAGGGTAAACGCAGTAAGTTTCTCTATTGAGGCTGGCAATGTGTATCTGCCAGAGGGCGACCCGATGACTTATAAGTTTGTTGAGCAATGTGCCAAGTTTCCGAACGATAAGCACGACGATATGGTTGACTCAATGTCAATGGCTCTGCTGAAACTTGCTTATTCTCGCAAAGGGCGTATGATTTCCGCACTCAAAGAGAGAACAGATTGGGTATTGCCGTATCAGAAGCCGAAAAAGAGAGTAGATGTAGGCGGTCTTATCAGACCGATTTAGGAGGGAGTATGTTTATACTTTTATGTGTTTTGATTGCATATGTGGCTATCACGCCGTTATTTTATGCAAAAGCGGTCAGGTTTGGAATAAAACTCGCAAATAACCCAGACAAGACTGTTGAAGAACCAGTTTTCCATGTACCAATGCCTAAAAAACAGCCGAAAATGACCCCAGAAGAGGACAGGATGGCTCAAATTCTTAAAAATATTGATAATTACAACGGAAGTTCGCAAGGACAGGTAAAAGTAGAGGTAAAACATGACTAATACACCATCAACTTCAACAAAATTTTGGCGAAGATATGAAAAGGGTCTCGACTATATAGACTCAAAAGACCTTGTCAACCGTTCCAATAAGTGTTGGAACTTTTTTGTAGGCAGACAATGGGAGGGTATTGAGGCTGACGGCGAAGATTTGCCGTTTTTGAATTACATTCACCCTAATATTTTGAGGAAAGTCACCACCATTTACACAAACAGAATGGCGGTCAATTATTCAGATATGGAGGGCAGAACGGAACTCCAGCCTGTCTATGAGGCGTTATCGCAGATGTTCTCCGCCAAATGGGAGAAAGCGAACGAAGACACTTTATGCAGACGCACAATCAAGCACGGAGGCATAACAGGCGACGGATTGCAGTATTTCCCTACAGGCAATGTTGAGGATGTACAAATCCTTTATAATACAGACATTTTATTCGGAAACGAGTCCGAGCCTAACATCCAGAGACAACCGTATATCATCATACAGGAACGCAGAAGTGTTGAGGAAGTAAAGGAATTAGCCAGAAAAAACGGCATTCCAGAAGAGGAAGTTGAACTTATCAGACCAGACCGTGAAACAGACCACGTTATCGGCAATATTGACGAAGTCGAGAACGCTGACTCTTCCGACTCAATGAAAGTCACGATGATTACTCATTTTGAGAAGAAAAAAGAGCCAGTCACAGAAGCGGTATGGGAAGACACAGAGGACGGCAGAGAGGGCAAACTGATTGAAGTTGGCGAGCGTGATGTCGTTTATGTCGCTAAATGCACTAAATACTGCATGGTAGAAAACGAACGACCAATAAAATGCGAGCCATCGCTCATTCAAAGAGCGAACGGCAAACAGGGAAGAGCGTTAAGTTTATACCCTATATGTAAATTCAGTTGGGAAGAGATACCGAACGACGCAAGGGGAGTCTCGCAAGTAGAGGGTCTCATACCTAATCAAATCCTTATTAATAAAACACTCGCACGAAGGTCTATGATTACGCAGAATATGTCCTTCCCAAGAATGGCGTATGATGAAACGATGATTTCCAACCCCGACGACCTTATGAAAGTGGGACTCCCGATTGCGGTCTCAAGCGGTGGAGCACAGAGCGTTGCACAGGCGGTTTCATATTTGAACCCAGCGACGACATCACCAGAGCCGAAGCAACTCACCGATGACTTGCTTGAAATAACTCAAGAATTATCTGGTTCAGGTGATACTACAATGGGTAATATTGACCTCCAGAGGGTAGCCGCTTCAGCAATCGTCGCAGTAAACGACCAAGCACAATCAATGCACGATGATACGGTTGCTAATCTTCAGCAGTTTGTTGAGGATTTGGCAAATCTCTGGGTCGAACTCTGGCAAGTATTCAGCCCTAATGGGTTGTCGGTAATTATGCACAAGCAGATGGAAAGACCAGTTATTGACCCAATGACAGGGATGCCATCAGTAGACCCAATGACAGGAATGCCGCAGACAACGGTTGATGAAGTAGAAGTTCCAGTTGAAATAACTGCGGAACAACTCGATGAAATCAAACCGATTACAAGAATAGATGTTACAAAAGATAATTCATTCACAAGAGAAGCACAACAACAGGTAATAGACGGACTTTTAGAGAAACAGTTGATTACGCTCGAAGAATGGTGCGAACTTGCAACCGATACTTCTCCAGTCCCTAAACATGGACTTGAAATAATATTTGAGCGGAGAAAGGCACAACAGGCGGAGCAACAGGAACAGATGATGCAACAGCAAATGATGCAACAACAGATGCCTCCGCAGCCAGAAACGATGTAATGTTACCTCTTTTTCTATACAGTCATACTAACTGGAGAGGGTTAATCCCTCTCCCCTCCGATTATTAAGCCAATTAGGGCTTTTTAATAAAAATTTAATATGAAAGGATGTTTCAAATGAGCGATTTTGAAAGCACAAGCGTAGAAACGACAGAGGTCGCTGAACTGTCAGAAGAAGAAACAGGCGTAGAAGAACAGGAGACCGCCGACCCTGTATCCGAGTCCGAAGAACCAACATCGGGGAGGACAGAAGAAGATGCGGCATGGGCAAGAATGCGTCGTGAAAGTGAACAGGCACGCAGAGACGCTGAAGCCGCACAGAGAGAACTTGCCGAATTAAGAGCAAGTTACGAAGCCAGAGAGTCGGCTTTTTCAAGGCTGACAGGCGATGAGGACGGCGATATTGCCGCAATCGCTGAAGCAACTGGCATGACAGAAGACGAAGTAAGAGCAGAAATTGAAGCGGCAGAAGAAGCCGCCCAAAAAGATTTGCGTATTCAGCAACTTGAAGAACAAGTCACCTCTATTGAGGCGGAAAGGCTGATGCAAGCAGACCTTGAGGCAATCAGACGCATAGACCCATCGCTCAAATCATTAGATGATTTAGGGCAGGGCTACGTCGATTATGTCTCTGCTGGTCTCGACCCTGTAAGGGCTTATTGGGCAGTAAAGGCTGAAGAGAATGCGAATATTGCCACACCGCCAAAAGACGTGGGCAGAGTTAGCACTGGTTCTGCTGAAAAAGATTATTATACTGACGCAGAAATTGATGCCATGTCTTCTGAACAATTAAGTAAAAACTGGAAAAAAATTATGGCATCGTGGGATAGGAGAAAGTAATCCTATCCCATGATGGGAATAGGAGAAACACATGGCATTTCAGAAGTTTAAGCCAGAAGTATGGAGTGCAAAGTTCATGGAAGACCTCGACAAGACTCTGGTCTTCAAGGAAAACTGCAATCACTCCTACGAGGGCGATGCAAGAAAGCCTGGTGACGGAGTAAGAATTTTAGGACTCGGTGATGTAACTATTGGCGAATGGCATCACGGTAAACTGGAAACTCTGGGACAGGCACAAGAAGTTACTGGACACTCAATTTATATGCCAATCAATGAGATTAGGCACTTCAATTTTGAGGTCGGAGATGACCTTGACAAAGCACAGGCACAGGGTGGCTCTGGTCTGATGGCGAAGTTCACTACAAAAGCAAAAGACGGTATTGCTGACAAGATTGACCAGTTCATCGCTGGACTGCACGTTGGCAACTGCGATAAGGCTTTTATAAACGACACACAGATTACCGCAAACCCTAACCCAACTGGTAGCGAGGTATACATTCTCGACGCAATCGACGACGCATATCTTAAACTGCTTGAGAACAATGTCTCAAGAAGCACAAAAGTCACACTGACTGCTCCTCCATGGTTCATCATGATGCTGAAGAGAGCATATGTTGAACTGGATACAGACAACTCCGCTATGCTCGCAAACGGCAGAGTCGGCAGATATGGCGGAATAATCCTCAAGGAGTCAAACAATGTAAATGTTGACTCTAATGGTCACTCACACATTCAGTTAAAGACTGACGAGGCTATTGCGTTTGTAAACCCTTACACTCATATGGAGGGATACAGACCTGACCTCACATTTGTTGATTGTGTAAAGGGTTATACTCTGTTTGACGGCATGGTTGTTGCACCAAAGCAGGTCATCGACCTCAATGTTTACAAGTAAGGGAGGTGAACTGAATGGCTGAAAAAAATATTGTAATTGCAAGACAGAACTACAAGAAGGCTGGTGAAATGACAGACCAGTTCAATGGATATGAACCAAATCTCGGAGAAGCCGTTGCACTCACGGCTGAAACCAACGGTTCAACTTCCGTTGCTGCACTTGCTCAAAATGATATTGGTGTAATTCCTGCTTATATGGATTTCAAAGACCATAAGACAGTATTTTACGCCAACTCAACTAATGGGGCTACGCTGACTTTCCAAGCAGGTGACACCTATGGAGCAAGAGCGGTTGACGTTACCGTTCCTGCTGGCGTATCAATGTTTTGGATTGACTCAACTAAATTTGCGGATAAGAGAACTGGAGCAATCAAGTTCAAGGCATCTGCGGCTGTTACTGTAATTGGCTACGAAATGAGATAGTCCAAATTGGGGCAGGCTTTCGGGTCTGCCCCTATTTTTTTTAAGGAGAAAGATATGTCATCAAGACGAGTAAGAGAAAAACTGCGTGAGGCAAAGATTAAAAGAGATATTGCCGTCGCAGAGAATAGAAACAAGCGTGAGGAAAAAGAAAAACTCGACGCTATGACAAAGGCTCAACTTATTGAGTACGCCGAAGAAAACGGTATTGAAATTGATAAGACTGCTAAAAAAGCGGAGATTTTAGGTAAATTAAAATGAACTATGGAGAAATCAAACAAAACTTAATATCACTTGGTTTTGCGGAAGAGTCCGATTACGAGGAATTTGAAGAACTCGGATACACCTACGACTGCATCAATCTGGCAATTAGTATGATAGGCTCACAGTTTCCTTTTGTCGATAAGTATGAATTTGAATTAGACAACACCGACGAGGGCATCCTGTATATCGACATGGAGGACAGGGGCAATTTCCTTGATTTTGCCGAAACGCCTGTTCTTTTTGAAAAAGACGGCGAGGAGATGTTCAAGAAATTCTCCGATTTTCAAATTGAAATGGGTCATACGGTTGTTATTAATGCAGATGAGTACAAGGGAGCATTTAGAATTTATTATAATGCCTTGTGTACCCAAATAAATTCTGAAACCGAAGATACTTTCGTTCCAGAACTCCCTCTAAAAGTGCATCATCTTATTCCGCTTCTCGCGGCTTATTATTTGTGGCTTGACGACGATGCGGCAAAAGCGGCTCAATACTACAATATGTATGAAACAGAATTTGGTCTTTCTGTACAGAAAGAAAATACGCCAAGAATGAGGGTCGTGACTGACAGAGAGTGGGGTGGAATATAATGCCTATCAATATTCCAGACGAACCTAAAATTCTTACGAAAGTTTATGACTCTTTTAGGGGAGTAGACCTTACGAACGACTCCACAAATGTTTGGAGCAAAAGAAGCCCAGATGGATATAATATGCTACCAGACGAGGCAGGAAGACCATTCAAAAGATTTGGATATAAGGTTGAAATAACAGGCGATGACTTTATAAGCCTATATTCTCAAGAAAAAGGAGAGTATTCTGGCGATTTTTCTATTCTGCGTTGTTACTATTTTGAATTAGGCGGAATAAATTATATTGTCATTTTTACCAATATCGGTCTGTTCATGTACATGATTTCCGATTTTACGAGCGGTGCTTTAGCGTTTATAGACGACGACCCAGACCTTATCGACTCAAAAGAGAGGGCATTCTTTTTTGAGGGCGGTGGTACATCGGCTTTTTACATCTATGGCAATTACCGTGTATGGAGATATTCAGTTGACGGTTTTGAGGAATTGAAGCCTCATATCACAGACCGCAATCCGATTAATATTGTACTTGACGACGAATTTTCCACTTCAGACGGCATATACATTCCTACGATTAGAATCGGAACAGGTTCAAGCGAGGAGGGGACAATTCACGAAAGTGTAAATTTGATGTGTGCTTATGTGTCGGAAGATTTTGGCGACTCAAGCGGCCTTGCATCGGTGCAACTTGTAATGCCTGTTGATGAAACAGAGGCAGATAAGTGTATCGTACTTGTTTCGGACACGCTGCCGTTTGATACCAAACTCACCGTAACTGACAGTGGAACTGCCCCAACTGCATCGACCGCACAACTCACCACGGCAAATGGGGTTTCAACTATAGCGTTTGACCACACATACCAGAAACTTGTTGACGGCGACGACTTCATAAAAGTTATTTATCCAAGGGCATCTATTATTTCAGATGATAAGAGCGAGCAATCGGCAACGGTTGAGACCGCCACGGCATAGGAGGTATATATGGCTTTAATTGAGAGTGCTGTATGCACCAAGACTAAAGACGGATATAAGCGGTCATGGAAAGCGTTTCTTGAATACACAACAACAACAACCTCGGACGAGGTAACTCTTGACATAACCAAGTGCGGTATGTTTGGCACTACGCCGTCTAACGGCTCTGGTATGAATGTTGAGAACAGAACTATTAGTTTGTTGGTCAGAAGCAACACGATGCGGAAACCTTTAAGCAAGAAGTTCAACGGTTCGTCATATAAAATCAACATCTATCCAAACGGTGTCACGAATTATGAGAATGAACTTCCGAAAGTTGGTTCTGGCGGTGAAAACAATTACGACTGGACAGATGAGTGTTCTTTCACTTTCCCACGCAAGGCATCAGAATATTTTGTGACGATAGATTATACGGTTGAGGTCACAAGCGGTAGGTGGACTGGAGAAAGAAGCGTAACTCAACAAGTTATCGCAATACCCGCAGACCCGAACGCATATGTTGTTCCGACAAATCACACATACAAGGCGAAACTCGATTATGAGGAAGAATTCGATTTGGAAATTGAAAAAGGCAACTCTGTTTCATGTGTCTCAACAAAGTTGATTAACCTCCCTTACGGAGAACCTTTCACGCTCAATTTTTCAAACCTTGTTTATGTTGACGAGGACGGTCATACTCAAAACATTGAGGGACAAATTGAATTTACCAACTTCACTTATGAAACTAAATCTTTTGCAGTTACAGTAGAGACTGGTACGACTTTCCCTCCTGTAAAGGTTTACGCCCTCACTTGCCAATATTCTTCGTTCTTTAGGATTTCGAACGACTCATTCCTCGATACTGTAAATTTTGATGACCTTAAATTTACTGTTTACGAGGAACACGAGGGCGGAGAGGCAGTTGATGAGGCTAACGTAGGCGACGTAATGGTCTCAAGCGATGGGATTATTTATACGTTAGGCGAAGATGGGTGGGTAGTTTCCGTAGACGATGCGGTTAGGGCAACGATAGAAACAGTCACTTTATTTAGTGAAATTAATTTTGAAAAGGTTGTTTCAATCGCAAATGCGTTCCACGATTGCACGAATTTGGAGACTGCAAACATTCCGACTTCAGTACAAGACACAACTGGGGCGTTTGAGAATTGCGAAAAACTTACTGGATATTATTTAATTCCAGATACCGTAACCGAATTTGACGGAATGTTTGACGGCACGGTTGAACCGATATTTGTTGAGGGAGCGCACGCAACTGAAATTGCGGAGTCGATGCCAAACACGAGGACTCCAGAATGGACGTTCACTCACACGGTAACTGGCGACGCTCCAGACCTTTTATCAAACGGCAGAGCGAGGGCAGACGTTTATGTTCTGAACACTGTAACAAATCAGTATGATTTGATACCGTCGCCAAATGGTTGGGGAGTTGAACTCGGGACTGGTGAGTGGACAATAACCGTAACGGTGGGCAAGAATTACGTTGCCGACCCTACAGAAGTCACGACAACTGCGAGCGTGCGTGTTGAATATCAGAATATTACAACAGATGAAACCTCTCAGCAAAAAGCGTTCTTTTCAACTACAAGAAATCTGAATTATCATACTGGTCTTGCGAACAATGTGTTTGTAAGCGGAACTGATTTTGTTGATTATACATCAAGAGTTTGGTACTCCTACGTGGATAATCCTTTATATTTCCCAGATGATAAGTTTATTGAAGTCGGCTCAAATGATAAGCACGTTATGGGTCTTACTAAAGTTGGTCAGTATCTTGGTGTCGTAAAACAGGGGGCTTCAAAGGAAACCGCCATATATCTGGCGTATGCAACATCGTTTGACGATGAGACCGCCTTTGCAGTCAAGCAGAGCATAAGCGGAGTCGGAGCGTTAGCAAAATACTCGTTCAACGTACTCAACGACGAAGCGTTGTTCCTTTCGCCTAACGGCATTGTTGCGATAGAAGAGATGGAAGACGACCAACACAAGGTTAAGGACAGAGGTTACTTCATAAACGGCGGACTTCTTTCAGAACCAAATTTGGAAGACGCATACAGTATTGTATGGAACGGTTGGTATCTGCTTGCAGTAAACGACCACATATACGTTCTTGACGGCAACCAGAGAAATTCATGGGGCAACGACAGGACAAACCTTGTTTATGAGGGATATGTTTTGACTGGTGTTTCCGTGAACAATTTTGTTACTTGCATGGGTAATTTGTGGTTTAGCACCGAAGACTCACTTTGCAGATTCAAGAACAAAGATGATTTAGACCCATATACAGACAACGGCGAGCCTGTCAAGGCAAGATGGTCAACTGTTTTCGATGATGACGGTGCCATCAATTTCTATAAAACCATGCGTAAAAAGGGAAATGTTGTTTCAATACTCCCAGAAATCAGCAAGAACACAAAGGTTTATGTCCGCAAGGACAATTTAGAACCGAAAGAAATTGAAAGGGACTTCAGCGAGAACGAGCATATACCAAATGAACTCTTTATTAATAAGAAGTTCAAGAAGTATAAGCGACTCCAATTCATTATTGAGAACGAGGCTGCTGAAAGTTTCGGTGTCGACTCGATAACAAAACAATATACCATCGGCAACTATGCCAAGAAGTGAGGTTTTTATGCTTAACAGAGAAGACCCACGGAGTGCCATACCTCAACTTGAAAAGATGATAGAGGCTCTTCGTGAAGAGATAGAAGCCCTTAAAGTTAGGGTAAAGGAGTTAGAAGATGCTTAACATTGATACAAACACAATGCTGATAGAACTGACCAGAGGCGATACCGCCAGTATTGTTTTTTCGGCAATAGACAAGGACGGCAATACATGGTCTCCGACCACAGGCGACAAGATAAAGTTCGCAGTAGCGAAGAAACTCGGAGCGACTCCTCTTGGAGAGGTGGTAAACACTTATGACGGAGTAAATCTTACCGCATTCTGGACAGTTACAATCGGCGGTTCGTTTTGGTACGAAAAGGACGACGACGGACAGATAGTATATGACGGCGACTCGCCAGTAGATTTGTTCAAATTCAAAGATTATGTATATGACGTTCAGTTGAGTACATCGACTGGCAACGACACGATAATCGGGGAAACGGACAATATCCATCCTACGTTCAGAGTCCTTGGCGAAGTAGCAACTGAATAGGTGGTGGTTATATGGCACTTATCGGTTCAGTTAACAACTATGGCTCTTTACAAGGGCAGATAAACGATTATGTTGGAAACCTTACTGGCTTCATATCATCGGCACAGTATCTTGGCGGTCAGGTGGTTGGTTTGCGTGGACTCCAAGGCGAACAAGGAGAACAAGGCGAAACTGGTGTGGGGATAGCAAGCGTAACCAAGACTTCTTCAAGTGGGTTGGTTGACACTTATACTATCACCTACACGGACGGAACTACGGCTACATTTGACCTCACTAACGGCAAAGACGGAATTGACGGCACAGATGGGCAAGATGGGCAAGACGGACAGGACGGACATTCGCCAGTTGTTACCGCATCAAAAGTCGGAAAGGTGACAACTGTCTATGTAGACGGCTCACCAATCGCCACTATTAATGACGGAAGTGATGGACAGAATGGACAAGATGGACAAGATGGAACAGATGGTCAAGATGGTTACTCGCCTATAGCCACAGTTACCAAGTCGGGAGATACGGCAACGATAACCATCACAGATAAGAACGGCACTACTACCGCATCAGTTTCCGATGGAGATGACGCTGAAGTCGGTAAGATTTATTACGGACAAGTAGACAATACATCAACGAGTACGGCATTCACCGCCCAAATAGATGGAATAACAGAGTATTTTGATGGGCTTACAGTATTGCTGAAAAACGGAGTAGTCACTTCAGCGGCTGGTTTTACGATTGACATCAATGGATTAGGGGCGAAACACGCATACAGCAACATGGCTTTACAGACAGCCGAAACTACGCTCTTCAACATTAACTACACAATGCTTTTCATCTATGATTCGGAGAGAGTTGAGGGTGGCGGTTGGATATTATACAGAGGTTACAACAGTGACAATAACACAATCGGCTATCAGATAAGGACGAACAGTGCGACTCTTCCAATGACGTCGGTTGTGTACAGATACAGACTTCTGTTCACATCTGCTGACGGAGAGCATTTTGTTCCCGCCAACAATTCAACATCAACGAACGCAACGGCTTCAAGAACAGTTTGCCAAGAACCAATAGACCCATTTGGTCGCATTGTGTATTATGGGACAACTGCGTCCGTGGCAAAAAACGCAAGACCATCTGCCGCCGCACTATGGGATAGATATGCAATCGCACTCGGCTACTCTTTCAACAATACTGGAGCGGCTCTCACGATGACACCTTGGAAACCAGTGTACCTCAAATGCACTCCGCAGAATGATGGAAGTGCAATCATTGACTCAACAACTCCATTCGTTCAAGACTTGCCGACAACGGCAGACGGAAAGATATATATCCATTTAGGGGTAGCATATTCAGCAACCAACGTAGAGTTAAATCTTGAACACCCAATTTATTATTACGCAGACGGTTCTATAAGGATATGGACTAATCCAAACGCTTCGGGTTACGTTCTGCCATATGCTAATGCGACCACATTAGGTGGAGTAATGGTAGACGGTGACGGCGAAAGCGGGGAAATAATTCTCACTTATAAAAGCCAAAATACTGTAGTTTCTGAACCATTTGTTTCCAATGCACAAGCCGATTGGAATCAAGGCACATCTACGGCAAAAGACTACATCAAGAACAAGCCTACGATACCTACCAAGGTTTCAGACTTGACCAATGACAGTGGGTTCATTACGGCAGAAACAGACCCAGTATTCAGTGCGTCTGCGGCACACGGAATTTCGTCTTCAGACATTACGAATTGGAACGGCAAGCAAGCAGCACTTGTAAGTGGGACGAACATTAAGACTATCAACAATACATCGTTGCTTGGTAGTGGAGACATCACCATATCAGGTGGTGCTGAAGTGCTTGTCGCAGAATTGGATTCTACTCCATTTTCTGATATCCAAGACGCAGCATTGAGTGGCAAGGCGGTCTTTGTCGTTACTACTGATGGAGATTCCTACTATGGTT
>Ga0326513_10001045_pt1 | contig 22656 bp, 49 predicted proteins | sample 2_2465_0518_D_FD_203654 | JGI IMG/M metagenome (GOLD analysis project Ga0326513, IMG submission 203654) | Bovine rumen microbial communities from UC Davis, California, United States - 2_2465_0518 | ecosystem: Host-associated > Mammals > Digestive system > Stomach > Rumen | place: USA... | reverse complement strand
TCGATGTCAATGTCATCTTGAGATAATTGGATCTCTTTGTTTTTTAGATATTTTGTAATATCCATACTTTCTCCTCCTATTGTCGACATATTTGGAAGTGCAATTCCTATCTAAAGTTTTACGACATTCAGACAGGAATGCTGGTCGAGGTTTATTACCTATTTATTGCAACCACTTGCTTTTTTAATTCAGCAGTTGGTAATTGCTCTTTTAAACTTCTTATTTCAGAATTTATTTTATTTCTTTGAGAATTTAATTTATCAACTTCATCTTCATTACCTAAATTTTTTTGTATTCTTATATCAGTTAACAATTCTTCTTTTTTTAATGTAAGACTATTTACTTTTTGTCTTATTTGATATTGTTCTTCTAATTCTGCATTTGAATAATTAGGTTTATTTAATATTCCTTCATAAAATGTTAATTCACATTTACAATTTGGGTGTAATATATCTCCCTCTGCTTCTTCTGCAAAACCTACTAATCTAATTACATCTTGTTTAGTCATTATTTTGTTTTGATGATCTAAACAATGTTCACAACTAAAATTATGAAATGGTATATAAAACAATTGTGTTTCACTACCATCATTTAATGTTGTATTCCAACCTGCTCTTGTTAAGTTAGTGTTATGTATCATACTGTCATAGGTGCTTGGTTGTACATATCTTATTAATTCTCCACTTTTAGAATAATAAGGTACTGTTTGATTTGTATATTTAGGTACTTTTAATTTCAAATATTCTTGCTTGTCAGTTTTATAAACATAAGAATTTTTGCTATTGATATATTCTCTTTCTTTTACTTTTTGGAATTTAGTATTTACTCCTTTTATAACTGCTATTGGCACTAAACTAAATAAACCACCTTTTAATACAATTTCCTCTGTTTTTTTGCCTGTGTTTCTTTCATGTATAATTGCCTGATATTCAGCAATTTGTTCTTCTAAATATGATTTATCATCTATGTCCCAAATCTTCTCTAATTCGGCTTTAAAATACTCAAAATCCCTATCTTCATCTAAACACCTAAAGAATAATTCTTTTGATTTATTTTGTAGTCTAGAATATTTAAGATTTACTTTAAATACACTATCTGCAATATAATTAGAATTCTTCATATGTTAATTTTAGGTCATCTTTCTCTTGTTTATAAGCTTCTGATATTTCATCAGCAGTTACTTTTTCATCTATTAATTTATTCAATACAGGTGTTAAGATTTTTGCTCTTGTACTATAAGGAATTGCCATTGTTCTTTGAATTGCTTGTAGTGTCTTAATCTTATCATCATCTGTTAATTTTTCATTTTTACCATAATCCCATACTAAATCAATTGGTATTCGGTTGTCTTTTATATTTAATAATTCTTGTAATTTAACTATATTCTCTATTAAATGATTTACTTGTGGCTCTATTTGTTTTTTAATAGCCTCGATAGTCATATCAGTTAAGTTCATACTTAAATCTACACTTGCTACATTTTGGTAGTTGTCTTTTTCATAACCAAATGTTGCTGGGCTTAAATTTGCCATTTGTATAACTTGATAATCGCAGAACTTATATGCTTCTATGTATTTATCAATTCTATAATCGCCTTGTAAATATTCAAAGAATGCATGTTCTTTATCTCCTGGTAACATTGTAAAGAAGTCTTGCATACCTGCTACTGATATAGTTTTAACATCGTACATATTTGCTCCAGGTTGCCATTGATTTGTTATGTCCCCTGTTTGATAATGTTGTGTTGCAGCTATACGAGTTTCAGTCTTAACTCTTTCACTTGCCATTGTATTAAATATTTCCATTTCTTCATTTAAGAACTTTGTACTGTCTTTAAAGAAGTCTTGTCCTATATCTATATTAATTAATGCTTCATAAGGTAGTTCATAAACTCGTTTATATTCAGTATCGAATACTTTATTAAACTCATCTATTGAAATCTCTACCCACTTACCATTTTTCTTATCTTTTCTTAATGCACTGAATATTAATGTTGTATTTCCATTTTTCATTTCTAAATGTCTTGTTAATGAATAATCATATAATTCAGTTTCTAAATCTTGTATAATATCACAACTTATTACCTTATCATATTGTTGTACTAAATTGTGAATATCACATTTTTTAATGTTTTCTAAATAAATCTTGCCATCAAATTTATGTATATATATAAAACTTTCTCTTTCATAAACTGATAACTCTAATGCCTCACCTAATGCTGGCATTAACCAATTTATATTTAATCCTTCCGTTTGTGTTAGTAAATCACTACCAAACAATTGATTTCTTATATATGTGCCTATCTTCTTTGCAGATGGTGCTAATACATATCTATCTTCTTCTTTTATGTTTGGTTTTCCATTTGTAGATCCTGGACTTACTACTTTAACCTTTACATTTATATAAGGTGCTTGGAAAGGATTTGCTTGTCTTAAATTTCCTAGCATATTTCCCTCCTATATTTCTATACCTGTTTCTAATGTACAACCCCAGTATGTTTCTTTTTTGATTTCATCGTTTTTTAATAGTCTTACAGGTCTTACTACTACACCTGATACAATGTTTTTAAATAAAAACTTTTTAAACCATACTTTTATAGCATAGTTGTTTTCTGCTGGTGCTTCGTTTTCATCTATTCTTAATGTCTTTATTAAGACACCATTGTAATACAAGTGAAGTTTCCATTTTTTCCTTTTCATATATAACCTCCAACGAAAAAAGCATAAGGTTTATCTACCCTATGCTTCCAGTTGCTTTCCAACTCACTTGCACTTCACATATATAGTATATCATATTATTTATTAAGTGTCAAATTTAGCCTATATTTAAATTCTTCTTGTTTATTTTTAAATACATATCTTCCACAATAACTGCATATTACTTTATCTCTATTAACTATTGTTTTATGACCACATACACATGTTGTTTTATATTTACTTAATGCGCTTGCTCTATCTTCTATTTTTTTATACCACCCTTTAACCTTTTTCCCCATATTATTTCTCCTTTGCTTCTGCTAACTCTCTTTTTGTTTCTTTCCATTTATCAGCATACTTTTTAGCTTCTTCTTCATAATGTAAATATTTATCAAATCCATCACATTTTTCTTCTAATAAAGCAATATATTTATCTTTTAATTCTTCGTTTGCTAGTTTTTGTTCTTCTAATTCCTTTTCTACATTCTTTTTATGTCTACGGATCTTTTCGTTTTCTTTTACTAATGCTATTCTATCTCTATTAAATAAATCTTTTATAATTCCCATATTATTTCCTTTCTATAATAATTTTGCCATTTTCTACTTTTAATTGGATCTCTACATTTTCCATTTTTGCTTCTTCTGCCATTTGTTTTGGAATTGGTACATAATAACAATTAAGTTTCTTTTCTTTTTTTGCTGTGTAATAATACATTTTATTTAGTTTTGCCATATTCTTCCTCCTTTGGTTTTATCTCTACTTCTTTTAATGAATTTTCTATTCCAGGTGCTAATTCGCATATTTTTTGTCTTACTATTTCTCTTTCTTTTAATATGCTTTCAATTTCTGTATCAAGTTGTTTCATATAAGCATATAATTCTATAACTTCTTTATTCATCATCTTTCCCCTTTGCATTTAATATTTCATCTATAAATATTCCTATCATTATTCCAATTAATATTTTAAGCATTTTTAATTATTAATACTCCATCATATAATTTTATCTTTATTTGTATCTAATTTTAACTCTTAACTATGTTTCAAACAATAATTTACATCATAGCCTTGTTCTAGGCAATTTTCATAACCTTGCTTTTTTAGATTTGCATTGATGCATACTACCATTGCTAATATAAATATCATTATTGACATTACTGACATAAATATGCATGTATTTCTTAATCTTTCTTGTTCTGCATAATTATTTTTTGTAGCTTCTTTTAATAAAGCATTCTTTCTATTTTGGTTTAGTTTTTCTTGACTTACTATTAAATCCATATTCCACCTCCGAGAGAAGACTTATTGTCTTTCTCTCAATTCCTTTCTTACTTCTTCTATTAACTCTTCCATATGTTCTTCTAACATTTCTTTAATTTGATTATCTGTTATTATGTATTGTGAATGATCTTCTTTATATGTATTTATATCATTTGCTATTTGTTGTATTGTATTATTCCCCATATAATTCTTTCCTTTCTTCTAATTCTTCTAATTCTTTTTGCTTTGCTTTTAATTCGTTTTGTAACTTTTCTATATCTTCCTCTATATATTGTATTTCATCTTTAAGTATTTCAATATCACTTTCTATCATTTTCCATTTCCTCCAATTCTTTTTCTAATTGTTGTAATTGCCAATACATAAAACTTAATTCTCCACTATTTTGGTTGTATTTTTTTTCATTTTCAATTGCTTTTTTTTGGTATTCAATTTCCTTTTTGATTTCTTCTATTGTTTTCATTTTATCACTTCCTTCCTTAATTCTATATATATTATAACATTATAATATTATAATGTCAATAGGTTTTTAAAAAAATTTACTTTTTTGTAAACTTTTTCCTTTTTGGTGTTTCTATTCCTGATAAATCTAATATTTCTTTTTTTAATTCCATACAAGTTTTGTTTTTTAATTGTCTCATATTATAATCTTGAATATATGCTTCATAGTCTCCTATATTACGAATAGCCATCATTTTTGGTTCTGTTGTTATTGGATCATAATACATTATCATAAATCTATAACCTAAATTTTCTTTATAAAATTCTCCAATAGTATTTATTATATCTATTTCTTCTTTTGATTTGTCTATTAATGTATGTGAATTCATTTCATATAATATATATTCTCCTAATTCAGACATTATTTACCACTCTTTCTCCATTTATAATATGCTATACATAACCATATTCCTATAAAAATAACAGCTAATTCTTTCATTTTTGCACCTCTTCTAGACCACGATTTAATCTATACCATATATAATTCCTACGGCTTTCACTAAATGGGTAACTATATATTTGTCTTTTAATTCTAGTACGATATTCTACTCTTTCATGTAATTGCATATAAGTAAATGAATTGCATATTAAAGTATATTCTTTACGAATTTCTTTTAAATTTTGCATTACTTCACTATATTTCCAATTACTATTGAATTCCATATTCCCCTACCTTTATATTAATTATAACACCGATTTTGAATTAGTGCAAATTAAAACCTAGAACTTGTCTAGGCTAATTATAGAGGTACGAGATGTCAAATCCCATATTCATTATATCACTATTTTTTATCTTCAGCAACTTTATTTCCTTTAAATACATAATGGTCTTTATATATATGATAAATCTCACTTTCGTGGCATGTTCTACAAGGTATCACTAATTCTAATGGTCTTTCTAATTCTACACCATATTTGGCTAATAGCTCAATTATTTCATCATAATTTAGTTCACATAAAAATCTTTTGGTCTTTTTACATTTTATCTGCATTTTTATTCTCCTATACTATTGGACATTTATTTTCATCTTTCCACTCTGCTATTAAATATCTTGTAGCATCTATATGGTGGTCATATTCCTTTTTGTAACAATCTATACCCTCTCGCATAGACTTAACATTGTCATATTGGTAACTTTCATATTCTACTACTCCATCATCTTTGCCACTTAATTCAAGTGTTCCATCATCATGTATATGTTTTATTGAATTGCCTTTAAATACTAAAAATAAATCTTTATACATTAAACTTTGTAAATGTTCTACACCTTCCCTAACACTATCTGGTCCTTTTTTACTTATATCATGTCTTATATTATCAGTTATAAGCCTATTATGGAAATGTGTAGCTTCACTATCTATTACTACTGTTGTTATTGGTATATGTGCATATCGTTTATGTAAATAATCAATAAACAACCTTAATTGTTTACTATAATATTCAGTTGTTGGTGTATCACCTAATTCTCTTGAATTGTGATAATATATTTCTAATCGTATTAACTTCCATCTTCCTGTTTCTCTATGTTGTGCTAATGCTATTGGTACAAATGTAGTGGCATTTTTACTACCATAGTCTATTCCTATGCCTATTTCTCTAAATCCATATTCTGTTAAATCAGGGCAATACTTTATTTCATTAAATACTCTACCCTCGCCTACGATCCATTGATTAAATACTTTTTGTTGTCTTAAACTTCCTGGTGGGAATAATTCAACTACTTTTCTTATTGCTTCTGGTGTATTTATTTTAGGATTATCATAAGGGAAGAATATATAGTTTTTCTTATCGACTTTTTTGTCTAGGTAGTCAAGTTTATAATCGTGATTTTCTCCACCTTCTACATTGAACGAATGTATTGTTTTCATATACGGATTACTAGCATAACTCATTTGTCTACCTGCTAATTGATTAAATTGCTCTTGCAAGTTCTTTTGGGTGTATATTCTAGCTGCTTCATCTACCCATACGAATATTAAAGGTCTACCTAGAATGTTATTAAATGATAACACATTATTAAATGGGAAGAAAGTAAATGTTATATTGTGTAATTTAATCCACTTTTCACTATTCCCCCATTTATAGTCTTTATTCTTTTTAAGTGGTGTGCCTTGTTTATTAAAGAAGCTTAACATAACATCTAATATGTTTTTCTTCATTGTAGCAACACTCCACCCAATTATTGCTCCATCAAATTCTTCATCAGGGTAGTCTTTTGATAAGTTCTCACTATATTTGATAGTTCCTAATGCTATTGAATAAGTCTTCCCACTTTGTGTACTACCCTCTATGTATAATTCTTGTTCTTCAGTATTTGCTATATCATTAATCAGCTGATACTGTTTCTTCGATAGTTCCATCTGCATTCTCCTTATCTTGAAGTGCAGTTTCTATTTCTTTAATTTTTTTCTTATTCTTTGATATTTTTTTAGTTGTTTCTTTTTGACATTCACAACCTGTTATGTCTTTTATTATTAATTCTTTATTTTCTAATTCAAGTTTAGTCTTTTCATCAACTATTCTTCCATTTGAATTCTTGATTAAATATTTTTTTCCTAATTTTATAAATTCCATTATATTTCCTCCAATTCTATTTCTAAATAATCTCTATCAGCTTTTACTGCTTTATGATTTATTATCGGTATATGATTTATGTTATCATTTTCTAATATACCTTTCTTTTGCATTGCATCTAATACTGATTTTAAAGACTTATTATCTAAATCACTACCTATATTCTTAACATGCCAAGTACAATTTAATTTAATAGGGTATTTTGTTATTTTAGGCATACCTATCAAGAATTTATTTATAATAGACATTTCTCTTTGTTTTGTATGATTTGCACCAAATTTATTTCCCCTACAATGTGCTATTGTGTCATTCCAATTGTCTAGTTTATAATCAATTATTATCTTCATACATTATTTTCTCCAATTCACTATTATCTACTATGTTAATGTTAATTTCAGGTGTACTGGTTTGTTCTTCTTGTTGTAATTCTCCTAATAATGCTAACAATGTTTTAAAATTTTCTGCTTTACCATCTATCGCACCTTTTATTTGTCCTAATGCTATCATTTCTCGATATGTTTTACCATTTTTCCCTTTTTCATCTAACAAACTTTCTAGTGTTTTTTTAAAAGTGGCTTTTTCTCTCCTAGCTTCTCCACTAGCAATTCCACCTTTTCTTGCAATTTCTACCTGTTCTTCACCTGCTCGAAATTGTGTTGCTTCATTGTTTGGTACTACACTTGCCACTTTCTCACTTCCTTTTTAAATACCCTTAATTGGTACACTAATTACTGGGTTATAATCTATTTTTTTACTTTGTTTTATTTGATTACTATTTTTTGCTCTATCTATTCTTACTATTTTACTTCCCCACTTTTTCTGTAACAATTCTAATTGTGCTATTTCATTATCATAATTTCTATATGTAGCACAACCTCCTGTTTGTTTACTTTGTTTACAATTATAATTGCATTTATTTACTCTTAATATTCCTCTATATTTATTTAAATGTTGTATTGCTAAATCATAATCTTCTTTTAATGGTAATTTTTCATCATATCTAATTGGATTGTTTAAATGGCAACTAAATGGTCCTAATATTACCGCTGTTGTACTTAATGGGCTAAATTGCCTATAACTTAAAGGATCGCTATTAATATTTACTCCCCATAATTTAAAACCAAATTCATCACAAATAATACTATACTTTTCTATAAAATCCAAAAACATATCTTGGTCTATTTTTATCTTATTATATGGATATTTTTTATCTCCCTCATAACTATATATTCCTTCCATATCATCATCTATAATACATACTACATCTGCACCATTTTTAAATTCTTGGTCTAATATATAATTTCTTATTCTACTAACATTTCCTTGTATTCCATCAGGGCAACTTATTATATTCTTTTCAAATCCAGGATTGGCTTTAACATATTCATCATATTCTTTATTATCAACCCATACTTTACAATATGGCAAATATTCTAATGTTTCTACATAAGGTCTTTTATAACTCGGACAATTAATTGATATTTTCATCTTTTACTCCTAATAACTTATTAATTGCTTCTGCACCTTTTAAGACACGACCAACTCCAACACGACCACTTAATCTTCCATTCATTTTGCCATCTTTTCTTGTACTCCCTGCTTTAACTGGTTTTATATCAAAAACACTTTGTGCTTGCAACCAATCTACATCATTATCAAAATATAAAATAATATAATTATGTTCTTCTCCTATAACTTCACTAAAAGGAATATCTCCTGTATCTTTTACTTTTTTAACTTTTTCTTCTACTGTTTCTTCAAACCCAAATTCTTCCATATCTATATCTAAATCAGCAAGCTCTTCCTCTAATAATTCAAAATCCCATTCTGCTTTTTCACTTACTTTATTATCTGCAAGTCTAAATGCTTTTATTTGTTCTTCTGTTAAATCATCTGCTACTATACAAGGTACTTCATCTAAACCTAATTCTAAACTTGCTTTATATCTTGTATGACCTGCTACTATTATTCCATCTTTATCAATTACGATAGGAACTTTAAAACCAAATTCTTTAATTGATTTTGCTACATATTCTACTGCATCATCATTAAATCTTGGGTTGTTTTCATAAGGTATTAATTCATCTATTTTTTTATATACTATTTCCATTTTTATTTCCTCCTTAAATTACAACAATCTTCTTTATTTGGATTATAATTGTTTTTCCAATATTCATATGCTTTATCTTCATCTTCACATACACTTATTTCAGGTATTTTTATTTTACTTATTATTCTCTGTTTTTCTTCTAACGGCAAATGTTCATAACCACTTTGTTTTATTGTATGTTTACTATAATCTATATTAAACCATTTTCTAATCCAATGGTTAACTCTTAAAAATTCAACCTGTGCTTTTTTAATTCCTAAATTATTTAATTTATCAAAATCTATATATTCTTCTATTAAAGGGCTTAATCTTATTGCTACATCAAATCCATTTTCTTGTAATTTTAATATAGCATTTATTCTTTTACTTGGTAAACTTGCTTTCTCATAATCTAATTTTTTGTATAATTCATCATCTAAACAAGTTGTAGTTATTTGAAAATGCGCTAAATCTTTATCATATATCTTTAAATATTCATCTCGCGCTACTATATCACTTTTAGTTACTATTAAATATTCTATTTTGTATTTGTTTAATAATTTAATTGTTTGATATGTTGTACGATATTTTAGTTCTATTGGTTGGAAACAATCAGTCATTCCACCCAATCTTACTATTTTAATTCCATTTTTCTTTGCTCTTATAATAGCATTCCTTATATCTTTCATATTGCCTACAACTGGTTTTTGACTATTCCATAGTCCCCTAAATTCTAACAAGCTTTTAGCATAACAATATTTACAATCATGTTGACAACCACAACCATAGGTATCTAATCTTGTTGTATACATGCATTTTGATTTTTCATTACCTTCAACTTCTTTATAAAATAAACTAAATGATTTCATTATTTCCCTTTCTTTTTAGGTGCTACCTTTGGTATATTTTTAGGTGTTTCTTTATTCCAATGTTCTACATTCTTTTTGCCACCTAATGTTTTTATTCCAGCAGGGCTATTTCCCCATGCTTGTTGTTTCTTACTAACGAATGGCATTTATTTCATCTCCTTTAATATACTCTTATTTCTTCTGGACTATCTATGTAATTATTTATTAACACTTTCATACCAAAAAATTTGTTGTTTTTATCTCTATTTAATTCGCATAAATAATAACTAGATAAAAAATATAATAAACTATTACTAATTTCTATATATTTTGGAAATTCTCCATTTTTTTGTATATAATTTTCTCTCTTTTCATTTATTATATACATTATATCTCCAACTTTATATGTTTTTATATCTTCCATTATATAACTCTCCTTGTTTTGTTAAGCTATTTGGTGTATCTTCGTTGTAATAATAAATTATCTTTGTTATGTTTGCTCGTTTTCCTTTACGAACTCTATTGTTAAAATCATAATCTTCTGCCATTTTTAATTCAGGTTTAAATCTTTCATTTCCTATTAAATCTCTTTTATAAATACAATTCCATACACAACAATTCCATTTTGGTGGTTCTTCTCGTATAATAATTTGGTTAGTTTTACCTTTCCAACTTATATAACAATAATCCCATTCTTCTTTGGTTTTGTTTAATATTGTTTGTATATAATCATCACTTACTAAATCATCTGCATCTATAAAGGCTATATATTTACCTTTTGCATTATCTAGTCCTATGTTTCGTGGAATACTAGCACCACCACTATTTTCAAATAAATGCCATATATGTATATTATTCCATTTATCTTTATATTTTCCTTGATAAATAAAATCATTTAATCTTGTTTCATTGCACCCATCATCTATAATTAATATTTCAGTATGTTGTAATTGTGGTATAAGTGTTTCTAATAATTTTATTGTTTCATTGTAGGCTTTATAATATGGAATAATTATGCTAATTAACAAATCCTCGTTTTTCATAATCTATCTCTATTCCTTCCTTTTTAAAGAAATTTACTACTTCTCTTGCCCATTTACCTTTGACTACTCCTACTGGTTTAAATGTTTTATAACCCCAGTCTATTATGTAATCTCCACTATTTATGTAATAATCATAGCCTTTGGTGTTTTGTTTATATTCTACACTCCAAGGATCACTATCTTCTGATAAAATATCTATTAATTTTTGCTTGTCCCATAGCCCACACATAAGACTTAATTCATATTCACTACCTTTTTGCCTAATTTTCCACCCATCTAGGCGACTTTCTAGGTCATTTTGATTAAATACCTTCTCGAAGTTAAAACACGCTATATTGCCCGTTAAATTGGCTCTAGCAATATCTATTCTTTTTGTATCTACTTTATTACGAATAAATATATCATCTATCATTAATAAAATTTCATTATCAGGTATCCCTTTTAAGGTTTCACGAATTCTTTTAGTCCATTTATCTAATGGATAGTTTTTTGAAATAGTTTTATAATATGGATTTTGTATTGTTTCAGTTGAATATACTATTGCAGGGTGGTTTTTCCAATATTTTTCTATGCAATGATGGAATGGTTCGAATAAATCTTCATCTTTATCACAACTACAAACGAGAATTACCATTCTATCAATCCTTTCGCTTCAAGTTCACTTGCTCTTGCTTTGGTTACTTTTATAATTTTCCCATAACCTGTATGTATATTTTCTTCTACTAGCCATATTCTTCTTAATGTTCTTACTTCTACTAATTCATTTGGATTATATGTTTTGTTAGTAGATAAGTATTTCCCCCACTCGCTTTTTGGTGGTTTATATGCTGTTTTTAGCGACTTTTCTTTAATCAAGTGTAAATCTACTTGCTTCATATCTAAATCGCATACAATGGCATTTTTGTTATGAATAACACCTAATTCTTTATATACTGGCAAATCAGTTACTATAACAGGTGTTCCTACCATTAAAGCTTCAACTACTGAATAACAATAACTTTCACAATTGCTTAATTGTACTAAATAATCTGCTTTTGCTATTTCTTTAATTATATCTAACTCGGTATCTTTATAAATTACATTGTTTCCTATTGGTTGTCTTTTGCGATTTGTATATACTACCCACTCGTAGTCTATTCCTGCTTGTTCTAACATTTTTGCTAGTTTTTGCATTCTCATTAAACCTTTTTCTTTTGTTAAACGAGTTGCACTTATTAAATGTAATTTGCCATCGTTGTACTTTTCTACATTTGGTTTATCTATCTCAATAGGATTATATATCAATTCACATTCTTTTCCTGTTAGTTCTGTAAAACTATCACAAGCTAACTTACTTACTCCTATATACTTAAATCCATCATATACTAATGGTTTAAAATCTACTTGTTTAAAATCACAATGTATCATCTCATATTTTTCTTTTGCTTCTACTTCTATATTTAATCCATAATTACAAAAAAACTTATCACACTTTATTGGTTCTTTATATTTATGAACTTCCACTAGCTGTGATAATCTTTTTACTTGTTTTGGATCTCCATCTTTATAATAAACTTTAAAATTGTATTTTTGTGCTAGGTAATAGAAAAAACTTTCTACACCTAACCACCTACGGAATTAATTTTTTTAAAATAAAATACATTTTCCATAGATATATACATCACCTCCAATATCGGTGTTAATTACTAATTGGTTTCGGTCATAGGAGTTGCACCTATTGTTTATAGGGTATGAGCCTATCGTGTAAACTGTTTCACTCGACCGATATGTTAAAACTATTTTATAAGCACTGTACTAATGATAAATGGTAGTGTGTCATTATATAAACAACTCACATATTGGCTACCACCCTAGTTCTAAACCATTAGTCCTTTGACTAAGCCATCATCTATCTGTCTGTGGTTTTTATTATCATCAGTACAGCACCTATAAAAAATTAACCAAGCAACCCCTCCGCTATTGCTCGGACTTGATATAACACAAATATATCTCCAAGTACCTATTATAAGCACCACTAGGGTTGTATTGTTTCTAATCATATATTCCCCATTAGAACTTTGGTGTCACAATGACTTAAGAATATATCAATAACTTCCCTAGTGCTACCTACAATGGCAGCATTTTTTAAATTAAAGCTTCTTTAATTCTATTATTTATTGTTTCTGCATATTTCATAGCTTCTTCTTTATCTACAAATGATTTCTTTACATTTAAAGCATTTGCTACATTATATACTTTTTTTACTTTTACTTTTTCCATTACTAATGTATATTTATCTTCATCTTTTTTAGTAATACGATTTTTTGGTGTTGGTCTTTCTATTGTTTCTTCTTTATAATCTAATTTATCTATTTTCTTTTCAAATAATGCTATTTCATATTGTGATTTATCTAATTCTAACGGCTCAACTCTTGTCAATAATTGAACTGTGTTTAGATAAAACATCATTCCTTTTTCATCATCTCTATATAATGATAAATCTTTATTAATTAATTGTACTAAATTATTAAATTTGTCTAATTGCATTTCCATTTTTTATACTACCTACCTTTTTTTTTAATTCATTATCTAATTCTTGTATTGGTTTATATATATCAGGTATTGCATTTACCCTCTTTAATTCCCTCCAATACTTTTTTTCTTCTTTATCTTTTATACTAGCTAAATTTATAGATCTTGATTTTAATATTGTATGTAATGGCTCATTTTCAGGTATGCTACCCAATTTCATAACAAATTCTTCATAACCTATTTTTAAATACTCATTATAACTTATATTACCATACCTACTACAAAAGAATGGGTATATATCTTTGTTGTCATATGGTAAACATATTATTGTTTTTCCTGACTTATTTTTGTCCTTTGTTTTGAAATCGACCTACAAGTATTTCTCCCATTTCTTCACCAAATTTTTTCATTTCATTTTCTTCTGATAATCCAATGTCTAATGCTAATTCAGTGAAATCCATTCCTAACATTTTTTTTATTGTTTTCATAAATACTTTACTTGTTTCTTTTTCTATGTATATTTTTTCTAATTCTTCTTTGTTTGAATTGTCATAATATGTTTTGCCATCTATAATTTGTTTTTTTACCAAATCATTTACTGTCATATTTCTAGAAGCTAAATCAAATATTAAATTTTCTCTAGCTTTCTCATTTACTTCTTGCATTTCCGTAACTAAATCAACATTACTATTAAACTTTATTTCCTTATCTTTATATTTTAATGTATAATCATCTATGCCGTTTTTAATAATTTCATATTTCATATTATACCCTCCTATATAATTATATCATAATTTTAATTTTATTTCAAATTAATTATTCATCACCAGGCGTATATTTTCTCTTTACATAAATATTATAAATAAGGCTATCTTCATTTTCTGTTAATCCGCAACTATAATGAAAATCTAATATTTCATCTTCTTTAATGTGTCTTAAAAATAATATAAGTCTATTTTCTTCAATATTTTCTAATTCATCTATATATTGATTTTTATATTCCACTACCTTTTCTAAATATCTTATTTTACTATTTAATTTTTTAATATATCTTTTTAAATCTTTTGCTTCTTGGGTTTCTTTCATTCTTCATCACCACCATTTAATTTATTCATTTTGTGTAATACTTCTTCAAAATCTTTTATTCTACACACTCTACCTAATTCATGAATATTACTTATACTTTCAATCTGACTGTGTTTTTTATTTTCTTTAACTAACCAACTTTGTAATTTATTCCAATTAGTTTTTGATCTTTTATTTTCTTCTTTCAACTTTTCAATTCTCTTTTGTTTTTTAACTAACCACTCGCTTAATTTAAAGTTTTCATCTAATTCAGTTTGATATTCTTCTTGTAAATTAGTTATGTAAGCTAATAATCGTTCATCTCTATTAAATAGCATTTCACTTAAATTCATTTCTTTTATTTCATCTTTCATTATTACTCACCTTTGCTTTCTAAAAAACTTCTATTTGCTCTATATCTGTTATATTCTTTGTTCCAATCATTAATATACCCATAAATGTAGAATATTCCCTATCATTGAATGCTACACTTGTTCTTGCTTTAAAATCATTTCTAATTACATATTCAACATAATCAGGAACAATTATCACTTTTGGTTCACAATGGTATATTGCATAATATTGTGTAATTTTATCATTTATTATTTTAATTAATTTGTTTATTTCGATTTCTATTTTGTTCATACTTATTCTCCTTTGCTTTTATCAATCAATATTTGATAATCTTTTAAATTATTCATTACTTTCCAATCATCAAGTTCTTTTAAAAAATAAGACATTTCATATAAACTAGCATTTTTAACAATAATATGAATATAATAAATATCACCTTTAATATTGCATTCAAAATCAAAATCATATATTCCATTTTCAGTATTATCTATTAATTTTTGTAAACTATTTATAGTATCTTGAAACACTTTATTATCTTTCATATCTTATTCATCTCCTTTGCTTTTAAGATAATCTATTAATTGATTAATTGTTTCTACTATCATTTTAGAATGCTTAGTTAAATAACATTTTGTACCATTTTGATTTACTATGTAAAAATTATTGTATGTATGACCATCTTGTTCTATTTTTAATTTTTCAGGTATTTTCTTTTCTTCTTCTATTTTGTTTGATAATTCAATTATTTCATATTGTCTATTGCCAAATCTACCAATATATTTGCTATCTAATATTTCTAATTGTTTAGTCATTTCATTTATACAATACAAATTTTTATCAATTACAATTAATTTATAAAAGAAATCTCCTATTACTTCAAATATAGTGCCATCTTCTATTTCATCATTTTCTATATCATTTAATAAATCTATTACCTTCATATTCTATTCTCCTTCCTTTTTTAGTAGTTCATTAAATATTGCCATTAATACATTTACTACTATTGAATTACCAGCTTGTTTGTATAGTTGTGCATTACTATTAACTTTACTTGCTTTATCAAAATCTTCATCATCAAATCCCATTAATCTCCAACATTCTTTTGGTGTTAACTTGCGAATTCTTAAATCATTATTCACAACACCCATACTATCATTGCATTGTAAAGTTTGGCTAACTTGTTCTCCAACTCTACCTCTACGAGTTTTACTATCAGGATAAGCTAAATTGACACTATCTCCTTCGTATGCTTCTATATAACCTTTTTTGGTAGCATTTTTAATATTTAAACATTGTTCTTGCAAATTAGTAGTATTTTCTAAATTATCACTAAAAGTAATCATACCATTATGTTCTTCTCCTGCACCACGAGCAGTTAAAGTTGGAACTATACTATTTTTACCTTGTACTTTTTCAAATGGCTTTTGAAATCCTTTCCAGTGAGATATTTTATCTATTTTATCATCACTTAAATAATATTTTTCATCTACTGTTTCTTCTAACATATCTTTTAGTTTTAATTTAAGTTCTTGTTTCTCTGGAAATATAAATATTTTATTTATATCGTTTCTTATTGATATAGTAAATACTCTTTCTCTATTTTGTGGTATCCCATAATCTTTGGCATTTAATACTTGATAATAATTAGTATATCCTAATTCTTCCATTATTTCTAAATAACTATCAAAATTGTGTCTATGTTTTTTACTTAATAGATTTTTAACATTTTCCCATATAACATATTTTGGTTTTAGTTTTTTAACTATTCTAATTGTTTCATACATTAAACTACTTCGAGTTCCTGATCCTTCATCTCCCCCTGCTTGTAATCCAGCTAGTGAAAAATCTTGACAAGGACTACCATGCATGACTAAATCTACTTCTATATCTTTGTTCCAAGTTGTAATGTCTTGTGGCTCAAAGTTTGTATTATGTATAGCATTAAATGATTTAACTGCATATTTATCTATTTCTACATAATCTGCTATTTCATAGTCAATACCTAATTTTTCAAGTGCTTTACTACAAGCACCAATTCCACCAAATAATTCTAATATTCTTAATTTATTCATTTTTACCTCCTTTATTTTTGATTTTCTTCTTTAGCATATAATATTTCTTCTATTAATACGCCTATTGCTATTCCTGTTATTATTCCTAAAATATATATTAATATTTTCATAACTTTAACTTTTCTTTAAATTTAGCTACTTCTTCTGGTGTCATTTCATCGCTTGTAATTTCTTTATCTAACCACCCAGGTGTCCTATCTTTAATCTCATATACATCTTTCCAACTATGTACTATACTTTGTTCTATCATTTTATATTTAATATCATCTGAATAATTACTTAACTTATTTAATAACATTTTAATAGCTCTTTCACTATTCACTGCTTTAAGTTTTTTTCTCATTTGTAAATATTCCATAAAAATATCATTAAGTTCCTTATTTTGATAATATTTATTATTAATACTTGTATTATTATTACTTGTATTATTATCTTTAACTTTTCTTAAATACCCCTCTTTAAGATTTTTTAAATACCCCCCTTTAACTATTTTTAAATACCTATTTAAAATTTCTTTACTACCTTCTTTATAAATTATTTCACTTTCAATATAACCATTATCTACTAGATCCTTAATTAATAAAGATATAGTAGTAGGTGTTACATTATATAATTCAGCAAAATATTTATTACTAGCATAACAATAACCATATTTATCACTTAATGCTGTAATTTCACTATAAAGTAGTTTAGCTTTATCTTTTAAATTTTTATCATATCTAACCTCTGCTGTTAATATTGAAAAATAGTTAGGCATTTCTTTCATCTCTTACTCCTCCTCAAATGTAAAATAATCTTTAATTTCTGCATTTTGATTATAATGTTTTGTAATACAATATGCAGTTACTTTTGTAGTTCCAACTTTACCTCTCAAAATACTACATAATCGTTCAGGAGTAATTCCTATTTCTTCTGCTGCTTTTCTTTGATTTTTAAATTTTATTCTCTTATCAAGTGGATTACTTAAATTGATATAATACATATTATCACCTACCTTTTCTAATATAATTATATAATAATCTTAATTTAAAATCAATATTTTTTTACAAAAAAAGCATATTTTTTATATGCTCTTTACAAAATACTCATCTACTGACACATTATTTATTTGTGCTATCTTATTTGCTAATTTTAAAGAACAATTTCTTTTTGCTTTCAATATCATACATAAGTATTGTTCTGTTATATCTAATTGCTTTGCTAAATATCTAATTGTTCTTCCTTGCAATAATTCAACTTTCTTTTCTTGTTTAAAATACATTTCATCATCTCCTTATAAATAATTCCTGTTGTATCTTTTGATCCATTCATCTATGGTTTTATCATAATATTCTAACCATTTTTCTTCTGATAATCTTTTTAAATACATATCAGTTTCGTGTCCATCTGCTCCATGCACTCCATATCTTCCTCTATGGTGTTCCCAACATAGTGGTACTACTAAACCATCTTCGGTAGCATTCTTACGATTTTTACCAAACATTGTGTGGTGTATTTCTACTGGACTTTTACCACATATAATACAATGTTCCATATCATTTGTTATTATTTGTTTATATTTCATAACCCTCCAATTGTAAAAGTTCATTTGGTGTTTTGGTTTCTATTTCCATTTCTTTACATTCACTAATTAAACCATCTAATAACCTACTAAATTCTTTTGTATTCATTTCATGCGATGGTTTATATACTTTGTACTGGATTACTGAATTGCCTTTTATTTCGCCTTTATTGTAAATATCATAATACTTTATAAATCCTTTTATATCATAAGTATCAGGCACTGTAATGATGGTTACAGTTGAATATCTTTTTATTAATCTCTCGTGCAACTCATCATTACTTGTTTTTAATACCTGTGCTAATTTATTTTGTAATACATAAAAGTATGAATTAGCATTTAAACTTCTTTTCTCGTGATATGGTTTTACTTCATACATCCCATCAGGTTGCATTGATAACCATACCATGCAATTTTTTATACTACCTATCACTAATCTAGGAAACTATCATCGATATTTACACTTTGCCCATATTCAGCATAAGGATCTTCTTGTGCTTCTTGTGTACTCTCTTGTGTTGTTTTGCTTGATAAATATTCAATATGATTTGCTAATACATAAGTTGAACTTGTTTTAGTTCCATCTTCTTTTGTATAATTATCTTTTCTTAATGTACCATCAATTCCTATTAAATTGCCTTTATCTTGATATTGACATAGGTTTTCAGCTTGTTTGTCCCATACTCTAATATCTAAAAAGTCTGTATTATCTTTATCTCTATTTACTGCTATTGTAAACATACATACTGCTTTATTTGAGTTTGTATATCTTAATTCAGGCTTTGCAGTAAGCCTTCCAACTAAACTAATTCTATTCATAATTTCCTCCTAACAAAATGTTAATTTATGTTCTTCTAATTTTTGCTTACTTAATCTTTTTTTAAATTCTTTTATATCTTTACATTTCCAATTTATACTTAATGTTCTAAATCTTCCATCTTTTCCTGCTATTACTAAATCGGGGTACATTCTTGATAACTCACTCATTCTAGCTGTTGCTTCATACCCTACAAAATACTTTCCACTTTGAAAGTCTGTTGCTTTCCATTCTTTTTTGGATTTATTTTCTAACATTGCTTTTAATATAATATCACATTGGCTCATATTTTATTCTCCTTTTACTTTTATTCTTATGCTTGATTTTACTTCGCTTGTTTTACTGCACTCATTAAAAATATCTTCATATTTTTCTTTTAATAATTTACTATCTACTGTTGTTTTTGTATATGGTGCTACATAAGTTATTGATAAATAATCATTATCATAACCTGTAATACCTTTTTCTTCCATTGCTAATTTTAATTTTTCTCTAATCTCTGCATTTTTTTCTGCAATTGTTTTCTTTTGTGTTTCTAATTTTGCTATTGCCTTTGTTATTTTTGCTTCTACAATAGCCATATCTTTTTCACTTTGTACTAATTCTAACATTAAATCTTCCATTTAATTTTCCCTCCTTAATATAATTAAACTTCCTTTTTTGTCTTTTGGTAGATGTATCATAATGTAGTTTTTAATTTTAACTTTTATTAATTCATATACTGCTTTACCATACATCGTTTCTTGTTTTAAACATTTTTCTTTATTTTTTTTAGTAGCTTCACGATAGGTTTTAAAATCTATTATGCTTGGTTCACTTAATAAATCTTTATTTTTTTCTATAAGGCTTATTGCCTCGTAGAACTCTCGTGTGTCGCCTAATATTCCTTCTTTAAAATATAATTCCAATTCTTTATGTATTTCATGTCCTCTATCACACGCTTGTTGTAATATAAATGGATCTACCTCTTTATATGTTCCATCATCTAATAATTTTGTAACACTTGGTAATGTTTTACCATTTAATGTATATGTATGTGTTTCTTCGTTGAATTCTAATTTAGTAGTGATTTCAGGTACACTACATAATAAATCAATTGTTCCTGCATATTCATCTTTGTAATGTACCATAACTTCACTTTGATAATTATTCTCCATTAATAATTGCCTTTGCTTCTTCTTCTGTTAAAGCACTTAATTTTGGTTTATCATAATCTTCTAGAATTGCTTTTATATCTTCTGCTGTAAACTTTTTCTTAATGGTTTCTTTTTGTTCATCAGTAATAGGCTTATCTCCCATTTTATATACAACTTTATTTGTTTTAGCATTTACTATTACTAGGCTTTCAATTTCTCTATTTGCATTATAACCTATACTTTTAACTCTAAATGTATCGTATGTAGTATATTTATCATTTTTTAATTGAATAGTACAATTATCTTTACTAATCCAAATAAATGGACTTGTATATAATTCTCTACCTATTCCTACATTGAAACCTGCTCTTTTAAAACTATCACTAGCTTCGCCTTTTTCTTTTTCAGTATAACTTTCACTACCACAATCCCATTTTGTTACCCATTGTTGCTTATCTTCACTCCATATTGATATTCCACAATAGATATTTCCTTTTAATTCTTTATGGTCTCTTTGCCAATTTTCACTACCTACTGTTTCATCTAATATATTCATATCAACTCTTGCATCTTTGTATAACAATAATGTTAATCCTTTTTCATTTATTGTATTTACTCGACAGTCTATTTCATCTGCTCTTAATGTTCTAAATTCCATATTTCCTCCTTTCTTTTAAAATGCTTTCTTTGATTTAACATATTTCATACCTCCTATTCATTAAATCTTATGTAGTATCTCTACTACAATTTAATTATATAATACTTTTTTAAAAAAATCAATACTTTTTTAAACTTTTTTAAACTTTTATTTTTTTCTTAAATAATTTATACTTTAAATATATTATAAATATATGGCTATTTAATGAATAAATGCCCCTAGATTTAATGAAACATAAAAGATAGTATAAATATACTATCTCTCTTTAAAACGGCTTATTTTAAGGTTTTTAATACTTTATCTATTTTAGCTTGTAAATTTTCTTTTTCTTTTTTTAATTGATCTACTTGTTTTTCTAAATCTTTTGTCTTTAATGCTTCTTGTTTATAAAGTGTTTCGTAATCTTTACCTGTGTATGCTGATAAGTATTTTTCTCTACACCAACCTAGATTTTCTAAATGATAAGGGTATTCACCATCTTTTATTTCTACTATTTTAGTGATTTGATTATATAATTCACCTAAACATTCACTATTTGCTTCGTTAGTTTTGTGATAATAACCATTTAATATTACTTGTTGTCCTACTTTATATTTGTATGTAGGTTTAGAATAGTCTACACATTTAAATTTTCCGTGATGTGTCCATCTATATACTTGTCTACCATTAGAAGTTCTTTCGCCATTCATTCCTAAATCACTAATTAATACTTTATCATCCCAAGCAGATGTTGCTTCTACATCTTGTCTACCATTTGGAATAGGTACTATAATTCCATCTTTTATACAAATACCAATATGTCCATCCATCCATACAAGTTCGCCTTTTTCAATTTTAGTAAAATCAGTTGATTTATCGTAGCAATAATCTTCAAACATTTGGTTAGCACCTACATCTGGCAATCCATTTGTGCTTTCTCCTGATGCTGGGAATACTACTCCACCTCTACGATAATTAGTATCACCACACCAACCCCAAATAATTGCTTTAATTAAACCACAACAATCAAAAAACCATAAATCTCCGTCGTGTTCACCAACTCCACCATCTTTATATTGTGTTTTATAATTTCTTGCTATATCTTCGGCAGTTCTACAAAATTGGTCTACTTTCATCATATTTCATTCTCCTTTGTTTTTCTCTAATTGAGTTCCAAAATAGAATGATATAACCATTAAATAGATTTGTTCTATATTCATTCTACCTGTTATCGCTAAATAACACACTACACCTGTTAATAATAATGTAACTATGCTTTTAACATTAATTAGTTTTGCTATTCTTTCTTTCATAACAATACCTCCTTACAATTATTATACCATTGCAAAGAAAAAGTAGCAAATTAATGCTACTTTCTAATTCCACAATTTATACAAACACCATCTACCCATGCATGTAAACCTAACAAACAAGCAAGTTTAATCCAGCATAGTTTAAATGATTTTATTATAA
>Ga0326513_10001044_pt1 | contig 22667 bp, 18 predicted proteins | sample 2_2465_0518_D_FD_203654 | JGI IMG/M metagenome (GOLD analysis project Ga0326513, IMG submission 203654) | Bovine rumen microbial communities from UC Davis, California, United States - 2_2465_0518 | ecosystem: Host-associated > Mammals > Digestive system > Stomach > Rumen | place: USA... | reverse complement strand
GAGTTACTTACCAGTGAAGAGGGGGTGGTTAGACGCTCAAGACGACCAATAGAGTCAGAAGCCGTTTTTGGTCAGTTGAAAGCGAACGGAATGTTTCGCAGAATGAGGTTGCGAGGTATGGCTGGAGTTAGCCTTGAGTTTGGACTGAAAGCTATGGCACATAACATAAAAAAGATGGCACAAAAGGTGTCTTAGTATACCTATAACAACTATTTTTGCTCAAAAAAGCTAATAAAATGATGCGATAGGCTCTTTAATGGGAGCTTTTATTATATTCAACGCTTGGAATCAATAAAAACACCAACTCACATATAAGGGCTAACAATTTTTTATGTCGAATAAATAAAAAGAGACTATCTAACATTTTTGTTGTTAGACAGCCTCTTGTTTATCAACAACTTGCAAAGTCAATTATTTAACTCTACGTTTAATTGTTTTGTTAGATTCAGCAACTGCTTCCTTAGCGGCTTCAGTCTTTGCGTCAACAGCCTTAATTGTTGTTTCGGCTTCTTGTGCTAATTTTTCAGCTTTTGCTGCGGCTTCCTCGGCTGTTTCCTTCACTGTTTTAGTTGTTGTTTTAACAGTCTTGGTTACTTTGTTCTTACTTGCTGCAAGAGCAGCAGCAACTGAATCTTCAAATGCTTTTTGGATTGAATCAGCACGAAGTGAATCTAATAATGCTTGAGCCTCTAATAATGCGGCTTCCTCAGCGGCGGCGATAGAATCGTTGATGCGAGCAGCCTCAATTGAATCAGCCTCATGTTGAGCCTTTTCTGCGGCTTTATTGCCACATGAAAACATACCAAATGCCAGAACAACTGACATTGCAATCATAAATACCTTTTTCATTTTCTTTCTTATTTAAAATATGATACTTAATCTCAAAAACGTTGCAAAATTACAACAATTATTTTATTTGACAAATTTTTTAAAGTGCTTTAAGCGTTTCAACTAACAATTTATAGAATTTATCAACTGTTTCAATCTGCACTTTTTCATCAGGACTATGCGGGTGCTTGATTGTTGGTCCGAAACTAATCATGTCCATTCCCGGATAATTACGGCCTAAAATTGCACATTCCAAACCGGCATGTATCGTAACTACTCGAGGCTCAGAACCAAATGTTTCGGCATATACGCGCTTCATGATTTCTAATACAGGACTCTTGACATTGGGTTTCCAACCTGGATATCCTCCATCAAATTCAATCTTAGCTCCTGCTAATAAGAATGAACTTTCTACAATCGAAGCCATTTCATCTTTACGACTTTCGACACTACTACGTATCAGACATTTAATCAACACCTTATTATCTAATGTTTGAATAATAGAAAGGCAATTAGATGTTTCAACAACGTCAGGCATCTCCGGTATCATACGATATACACCATGAGGGCATACAGTCAGTGCATTTATAAGACCATCTTGAATTTCTTCTGGTATGAGTCCATGCGGAAGGTCAACTCTTTTAGCAGTGAAATGCAAATCATCTTCTACACCATCGTATTCGCGTATAAAGAGATCCTCGAAATCATCAACCATTTGCAGGACATCATCAACACCTTCTGCAGGAACAGTAATAATAGCATGAGCATCACGCGGAATAGAATTTCGCATATTTCCGCCCTCAAGGCTTGCTAAACGGACTTCAAGATCCTCAATCGCGTCTTTCAAGAAGCGAACCATCAATTTATTGGCATTAGCACGCTGTAGATTGATATCAACTCCAGAATGACCGCCTTTAAGACCTGTTAAGTCAATCTGCAAAGCCACATCACCATCGGGCACAGGCACACGATTGACAAAAGCGAACTCTATATTAGCATCTAATCCACCTGCACATCCTATATATAATTCACCCTCTGTCTCAGAATCCAAATTGATAAGAGTATGACCTTTCAGTACGCCACCTTTTAAATCAAAGGCTCCATACATGCCTGTTTCTTCATCGATAGTAAAGAAGGCTTCTACAGGTGGATGCACTAATTCGTTATCAGCCAACACTGCCATTGCGGCTGCAACACCAATACCATCATCAGCACCAAGTGTCGTACCGCGCGCTGTTACCCACTCGCCATCTATATATGCATCAATAGGATCTTTTTCAAAATCATGTTTAACATCAGCATTTTTCTGCGGCACCATATCAAGGTGAGCCTGAAGAATAACACCTTGATGATTTTCCAAACCTACAGATGCCGGCTTGCGAATAAGCACATTACCAATCTCGTCTTGAATAGTTTCCAAGCCTAAACTGCGACCGTAGGCTGCCATAAAATCACTTATCTCTTTACGTTTTCCAGATGGTCGAGGAATCTGTGTCAGACGATAAAAACTCTCCCACACAAGTTGAGGTTTTAATTCTTGAATTTTCATAATTGTATGTATTTATGCGGTAATCAAACCGCAGTTAATCATTAGCGTTGCAATTCCGTGGTTTCTTCAAAAGCCCCATCTTCAACTAAAGCACCCGGATTACCAAAAATCACTTTTGATAATGACGTACAGCCAATAAAGGCTTTTTTGCCTATTGATGTAACAGAAGCAGGCAAACTGATTTCAGTCAACCCTACCATATTAGCACATAATTGCATCGGTATTCGCGTTACATTTTCACCAAAAGTAAACGATTTAATCTGACTTGCAATAATAGCAAACGGACCATCTTCTGCCTTTTTCACGTCACCGTAAGCAATTGGGTTCCACACTATTTCTGATAGACTAACACAATCAGCAAAAGTTGATTTTGAAATCGAAGTTATCGTTGAAGGTATGACTAATGTCTTGAGCGACTGGCAACCCTTGAAAGCATCTTTATCCAATTCTTTTACGCCTTCTGCAAGATTGACAGTTATGAGCGATTTACAACTATAAAAGGCTGATTTTGCAACAGTCTTAACCATTGCCGGAACATTTATATCTACAAGTTTCTCACAATCTTCAAATGCCGATTCACCAATACTTGTAAGTGATTGAGGCAGTACAACTGATGTTAAAGATTTGCAGTTTTTAAAACTCTCCTTACCTACTGATAAAAGTCCTTCATTAAATACTATTTTTGACAATCCAACGCAGTCTTCAAATGCTTCTTCACCTATTTTTGTAATTGTTTTAGGGATATATATTGAATCTAACGACTGACAGTTTTTAAATACTTCTTTGGGTAATTCTTTTATTCCGGTTCCAAGAGTTATGAGAGATAATTGTCGGCAATCTTCAAAAGCACCTGCGCCAAGCGACTTAACACTATTACCAATCACTACTGAAGATAAGACGGTACACTCAGCGAAAGCCTCTGCTCCAATAGATTGTACATTATTAGATAATTCAAGAGTTTTGAGAGCCGAACATCCGTTAAAGGCATCATGCTCTATACTATTCATACTGCCTGGCAATATAACGGATTCAATCTTATCCATTCCTGAACAAAAATAAGCCGGAACAGATTTAACTTTATCTCCAAAAGTAATGGACTTGATTTGCTTGCGTAGTGCATAAAACGGAGCATCTGACTCTTTTTTTACGTTATATGATACAGGTTCCCAAAGCACATCTTGCAAACTGCTACAGCCTTCAAATGTGTTGCCATCAATGCTTGAAACACTCTGAGGAATAACTATTTTTTTTAAACTAACACAATTATAAAATGCCTCTTTACCGATTGACTTGATATTACTACCAAGATTGATATTTTCCAATGCACGGCAGCCACTAAAAGACTTATTACCGATTGTTTTGATTCCGACATTCATATTTACTTCCGTAAGTTTAACCATATCGAAACATAAGGCATCGGGAACATTTGTTACTTTATCACCAAATGTAATTGATTTAACAGAACCGCTAATTCGATTTAATGGTCCATTAGACTCCTTTTTAGAATTTGAATAATTTCTAACATTCCATACTACGTCAACAAGGTTTGAGCAACCCTCAAGTGCTGAAGAATTTATGGTTGTAATATTCTCCGGAATAGTGATTGAACGTAGAGTCTTACAACCTGCAAAAGCACGATCACCGATAGCAACAACTTGATAAGTTGTACCATTATTTTCAACTGTCGCAGGAATTTCGGCAGCCTTCAAACCATAATAATTTTTGTTTTGGTCGTTGCTCTCCAACGTAACCTCTACATTTTTACCTTTCAATACATTGTAATAAATACTGCCAACTTTAAAATTATCAGCCAACAATCTGAACGATAATAAAATAACAACTAAAAATAATAAGTTTTTTTTCATAATTGATAATTTTTTAATCTTTGATTCCTTTTACTATACCTCTTGGTGAGTTTTTTATAAAATCAAGTATTTCATTTCTCTCTTCTGTAGGTGCTAAATCAGTCTCAACTTGCTTTAACGCATTTGAAACATTAACACCTGACTGATAAATAATTCTATATACATTTTGTATATTGGATATCTGCTCATTGGTAAATCCGCGGCGACGCAGACCGACAGAATTAACGCCATAATAGCAAATAGGTTCACGCGCAACAGTAGCAAAAGGCGGTATGTCTTTATTAACCTTAGAGCCACCTTGAATCATAGTATGTTTGCCAATATGAGTAAACTGATGTATCAAAGAACCACCACCAATAACTGCATAATCGTCAACAATAACTTCACCCGCAAGTTGGGTTGCATTCGACATTATCACATTATCACCAACCACACAATCATGGGCAACATGACAATACGCCATCAACAAACAATTATTACCGACAACAGTTTTTCCTTTAGAAATGGTGCCTCGATGGACTGTTACACATTCACGAATTGTAGTATTATCACCGATAAAAACGTATGTTTTCTCGCCAGCGAATTTCAGATCTTGAGGGATGGCACCGATTACTGCCCCCGGAAAAATGCGACAATTCTTACCAATTCGCACTCCTTCATAAATGGTTACATTACTGCAAATATGAGTACCTTCACCAATTTCGACATCGTCACCTATAGTAACGAATGGATCTATGATAACCGAATCTGCTATTTTAGCATTCGGACTAATAACCGCTAATGGTTGCTTCATTTATTTTTACTTTTAATTTTTAACTATTTGAACTGTTATTTCTGCTTCTGTTACAAGTTGGTCGGCAACAAAACAATGACCACGCATAACAACAATTCCTCTTCTGATAGGTTCTAATAATTCAAGGCGCATAATAAGCGTATCACCCGGAACAATTTTTTTTCGGAACTTAACTTTATCAAGTTTGAGCAAATAAGTTTCGTAATTGCCATCTTTTGTGTTCTCGCCTAAAAACAAGAATCCACCAACTTGCGCCATCGCCTCCACAATTATTACACCCGGTACTATTGGCTCATTTGGAAAATGACCTTGAAAATATGGTTCACTATTGGTGATATTCTTTACACCTACTACTACATTTTTTGAAAGATAAATAATCTTGTCAATCAACTGCATCGGATATCGATGAGGCAGTCTTGCTTGAATTTCTTTATTTTCAAAAACAGGTGGCAAATGAGGGTCATAAACAGGCGGTTGAACAATAGACTTCTTCATCTCTTTGCGTATCAAACGTGTAAAAGCAGTATTCACACCATGACCTGGATGATTAGCTATCACTTTACCTTGTATCGGCATGCCTACAAGAGCAAGATCTCCTATTACATCAAGTAATTTATGCCGTGCCGCCTCGTTAATATACTTAGGCTCGCTCAAATATCCCAACTTATCGGCAGGCAGATGTCTGACATGACACAAGTCTGCCAAATGGTCTAATTTTTCTTGCGAAATAGGTCGCTCGTATATAACAAGAGCATTATCTAAATTGCCGCCTTTGATAAGTCCCCTATCTAAAAGCGGTTCTATCTCACGGACAAAACAAAATGTTCGAGCACTGGCTATTTCATCGGCATAATCTGACATATTGTCTAATTGCGCATATTGATTTCCCAAAATAGGAGAATCATAACCAATCATGACATCTACACTAAAATGATCGTCAGGCAATAATATCAAGCGACTACCATTTCCATTGTCAAACTCAATTTTTCTACGTACTACAAAGATTTTTCGTTCTTCCGATTGTTCCTTTAGTCCAACTTGCTTAATTGCTTCAATGAAATATTTGGCAGAACCGTCTAAAATGGGTATTTCTGGCGCATCAACTTTTATCAAGGCATTGTCAACTCCCATTGCAGAAAGTGCTGACATCAAATGTTCTACGGTACAGACTCTCCATTCACCACATTCTAAAACAGTGCCACGTTCTGTAGCAGAAACATAATCTGCCACGGCATTATGTGTCGGACACGATTGAAGGTCTGTACGCATAATTTTGATACCGGTATTAACATTAGCAGGTTCAACCGTCAAGTGAATATATTTCCCTGTATGTAATCCTTGTCCTTCAAAAGAAAAAGGAGCATTGATAGTATGCTGATTCATAATTATTTGTCTAATTGACGTCTGATTTCATCTATTTGTTTTTGCAAATCAGGTAAATGTTTTTGCACAACCGCCATTCGTCGCCATTGTGCAGCAGGCATTATGGGATAACCCATATATTGTCCAGATTGTTTAATACTACCCGGTATCCCTGATTGAGCACCAACAACCACATTATCACATATACTTATATGTCCGGCAACACCTACTTGACCTGTCAACGTGCAATGGTTGCCAATACTACTACTGCCGGCAACACCTACTTGAGCACACAATACCGTTGATTCGCCGACCTGAACATTATGACCGATTTGAACGAGATTATCTATTTTAGTATTATCAGCAACATGAGTAGTACCCATCATTGCACGATCAATAGTTGTGTTGGCACCTATTTCTATATCATCACCGATAACGACATTGCCAATTTGTGGAACTTTATGGTATATACCCTTTTCATCGGGTTCAAAGCCAAATCCATCTGCACCAATAACAGCTCCGGCATGAATGATACAATTCTTACCTATTACACAATTATAATAGACTTTTGCCCCCGGATATAAAATTGTATTTTCACCGATTTTAACGTTATCACCAACATAAACATGCGGGTATATCTGTACGCCGTCACCGATTTGAACATTTCTTCCAATATATGCAAATGCTCCTATATACACACTTTCTGGTACTACTACACCTTCACTAATAAAATTAGGCTGCTCTAAACCTCGTTTACGTGGGTTAAGAACCTCAGCCACCATGTTTAACAACTGAGAAACAGCCACACGCGCATTTGCTACGCTAATAAGGGTAGCAGTGGTCGAAACTTGAGAAACTAAACCATCATTGATTAAAACTATAGCAGCCTTCGTTTGTGATAAATATGGAATATATTTTTGGTCAACGACAAAACACAAGGTTCCTTCACGACTATCGATAATATCAGAAATATCGTTAACTAAAACATCCGGATTTCCTATAACTTTGCCTCCAACTACAGACGCAATTTGTGCGGCGGAAAACTGTAAATTCATATTCTAAACTAATTTAGAGTGCTATAAGTATGCAAAATTACTAAAAAAAAACGAATTAACCAAAAACATAATAGTAGAGAACACATTTTGTCATATATTTGTCATATAGAACTATACTATTTCTACTCTACAATAATATAATGCTTGATTTTTTCCCACTGTTCATCGTTAAAAATATGTTGTTCTTCGATTTGGTGAATATCTTTAAGCCTTATCATGGTTCGTCTATAATCATATAATTGTTTTGCTTGTTCTGCTCTCATATATGGATGTCGGCTCATTTGAGATACAGAAGCATGATTGATATTGATAGGCCTTATAAGAGACTTATCGACCGTTAGATTTTGGCTTATTTTATCGAATATCTGGGAGGATATAGCCTTTATTTCTAAAAGTTGACTAACATCGCAATAACCTCCCAATTCATCGCGGTAACGTACTATCTGCTTTGCTAAATATGAACCAATACCTCTGATAAGTTTTAATGATGTTGTATCAGCAGTGTTGAGTTCGATAATAGTATCTTTTTTCAGTGCATATTTGAACATCGTACTATCACGTTGAGTAGTATCAGATGATTTGACTTGAAACGTATCGTTTATAACAATAAAGGGTCGTATTGTATCAAAAAACAATGTATCGATGTTATACATTTTGAGCAAGTCTTCAGGTCTGCGCCATCTACCACCTTTGGCTCGATATTTTTTCATTGTTCTCACCTGCCAGGGTTTAAAACCTTGCTGTAAAAGTTCAATAGAATCGGCAGTATTGGGATCAAATGGATGACGATTGATTGGCGGAAGTATAATGGATTTTCGCTTTATAGAATCTTTTTTTGCATATTTGCTAAGTCGTTCTGCCTCATAGAGAGAGTCCAGTCGAATCAATGAGTCCTCAAATAATCTGACTACAAGAGTATCAACTTGCCACAACGATTCATTACTCTTACTTTTAGGGTGATAAAACAACACACAAACAATGGCACAAACCACCAAAATAGCAAATAATATGGTTCCTATCTTTTGTTTCATTACGATTATTGAACTATAGATTTTATTACTCCATCTTTTACTTCAGTAGTAACTAACATTCCAGACTTAACTTCTGCAACTGACTTTAAGGGCTTACCATCAACAAAAGTAATAGAATAGCCTTGATTTAATATCTTCTGTGGAGAGTGAAGTTCAATGGTATGAGCGATTAAATCGAGGTTATTAGATTGTCGAGACAATAATAAATGGAACGCCGATATAATCCTCGATTTAAGATTTTCTAATTGTTGTCGTTTTAGCGCAGTAACATTTTTCAATGTTATTTTCATGCGATATTCTAAATCAGCAATAATTGCATTTTGGTTATCTAATGTTTCAATCAAAAAGGCAGCTGCGGCTGTTGGTGTTTTAAGCGACATAAACGCGACTTGATCCACGACAGAGACATCTTTGGTATGCCCTATAGCAGTAATTATGGGTAAGGGAAATTGGGCACAATATGAACATAATAAATAGTCATCGAAGCATGTTAAATCATTCGAACTGCCACCGCCACGTGTAATTACCACAGCATCATACTGTTGTAAATCTTGTGCAATAGCACTTAAGGCAGCACAAATCGACGGAACAGCATTGACACCCTGCATGATTGCAGGAAATAATTCAATCTTAAAGGCATATCCCTGCTGATTGTTAATCAGTTGGTTACAAAAATCTTCATAACCTGCAGCGTCTGAAGAACTGATTATAGCAATACGTTGTGGTAAGGATGGTAAGTCTAACATTTTATTCATGTCAAATATACCCTCATCCTTTAATTGCTGAATAGTTATGTCACGTTGTTTTTTTAGATCGCCCAGCGTATATTGTGGATCAATTCCTACTATTATCAATGACAATCCATAGACATTATGAAAATTGATTTCGACTTCGAGCAACACTTTCATACCATTCTGTAAGGTTTGACCTGTTTCTTGCAGAAAATAAGCAGATAGCATACTATAGGTTGATGACCAGCAGACAGCACGAATTTTAGCACTATATAATGATACATTTTTTCCTTTCTCAATAAGTTCAAGATAACAATGACCGCCTTTATATTGCAAATTGCTAATTTCTGCAGTAACAAGATATGTGTCTGGAAATTCAGATTTCAGACAATCAGATATCTGGTCACACAATTCCGATAATGTATAAGTCTTTTTCATAATCATCTATCTAAATTCATACACAAAAGCTCCTTCTTGTATTAAATCTATAGTGGAAATACCTTTGCTCAATGTCAATTCTTCGATTTTTGATTTTTTCCACGATTTCATCGTCCCTAACAATATTATTTGCTTTGCCTCAATATTGCGCAATAGTCGTTCAGCCCCAACATGTCCGACATCACCTAAAAGAAGCATATCACAATTCAATGGATACGGTAATTGACAGCCCTGAAGGATAGAATCGTTGATAATACATAAACTACCGATTTCATCGAATTTATAGGCTATTTGACACGGATAAATTGCAGATTCAGTTAAATCATATTTCAACGATACCGAACGTGTTAAAGTTAATGCTACTGCTGAATCGTTTGTAAAAATTGTATTTTTGCCATGGTCAATGATTTGAATTACGTCGGCTTTGCGATTAGCATATACAATCATTTTTTGCTCATCAAGATTGCTGTTTTTTAAATATACATTGTATCCAATAAAAACCAACGTTATCAGCGCCGCCATATAATGCCATCGCTGATGATATGAGGCAATAATAATGCCAAAAATCAAGATAACTTGAAAAATATCAATCCATAAAACTAATGTAGAGTGCGGAAGTTGTTCAACCCATTCGACATAATTACATAACAAAATATAGGCTGACTGCGGTACAATAGGAGCAAACGGCAAGAGAATCAAAATAAAGAAGGCTATAAATTCGGCAAATGGCAAAACAAATGAATTTGTAAGCATGAAATAGACACTGAATTGATTGAAATAATATAGCGTGATAGGCAGTGTACCTATTTGTGCCGCTAACGATATGGTAAGTAGTCCAACTATATAGCGTACTACTTTTTTCAGAAATCTGATATATTTAGAGTCATTTTTGGAAAATCTCAACCACGATACAGCATACATATCAAGTTTTTGTCCTATAGTCATAATTGCCAACACAGCGCAATAACTTAATTGAAAACTTATAGAAAAGAGCGATAATGGATTAAATAATAATGAAATAACAGCTGAAGCCCCTACGATATTAAGTCCAAAATCTCGTCTATGTAGTCCGCGACCTACTTCACCTAAACTAAACATTAGCGATGCACGTACGACAGATGGCGAGAGACCGGTGATAATAGCATAAATCCACAGCACCGCAATTATACCGGATGACTGAATAGTCTGTAAAATATATTCACTACGTAATGGCTTATAACGTCCCCAAAAGGTAAAAATGTTGACTAAAATCAAATATATGATACCTATATGCAAACCACTTACCGCAAGTACGTGCATTGCACCGGCGGCAGAGAACGCTTGACGAGTTTCTGCATCAAGATATTCTTTTTCACCAATCGTCAGAGCAGAGATAACTCCTAATTCGCGTGGACCAAAACCACAATTTCGATAATAATCAACAACTTTTCGTTGTTGTTGCCTACCCCATATTCTTAAACTATTGATGTCTATATGTTTGGTTATCTTCCATGATGTTGCATAAATAATGGCTGAATAACCTTGCATCTTCAAATAGCGACCATAATCAAATGATTCCGGATTTAAGTTTTGGGGCAACGATAACTTGCCATATACAAGAAGTACATCGCCAATGGTTAAACATTCAGCAATAGAATCTCGATTTAAGGTAAGCAATACACGATATGTTTTGCCGTTAATTATAAGTTCGCTTTCTGCCTTGATTGAATTATTGGCTACTGATGGATAGTCAGTTATTAGAAGTTGAACAGCCTCTTTGTTATCTGAAAAAGAAATTTGACTATTAGCAATATGATATCTTGTGAGCGACCAACCTAAAGAAACAAAAAAAATAGCCGCGAAGGCTATAAATATATGTTTCCTATATGTAAGCAACATACCTACAAGCCCACCTAAAGCAATACAAAAACCTATCCACCACGCACTTTCACCAACAGATCCGCAAAAGATACCACACACAATAGCGACCGCAACATAAATAAGCGGATATTCAGATAAGTTTTTTTCAATATTTGCAATAATTCTTAATATCAAGCAATATCTTATATCTTTTGTAATAAACGTATTGCCTCTATTGGGTCTTCGGCTTTGAATACACTACTTCCGGCTACCAAAACGTCAGCACCATGCTCATAGAGTTGTTGCGCATTATTCAGATTAACACCACCATCTATCTCTATTAGTGTTGTTAAATTTTGGCGGTCAATTTCATTCTTAAGTTCATCAAGTTTCTGATATGTTGATTCGATAAATTTTTGCCCACCATAGCCTGCAAACACCGACATTAGCAGAACCATATCAACATCAGCAAGATATGGGAATAAACGCTTTACATCAATATCGGGATTGATAGTTAAGCACGTTTTGGCTCCTTTTTTGCGTATTTTATCAAGTATCGGCAACGGATCATCGACAGCCTCAAGGTGAAAACCAACACTATATGCTCCAGCATCTACAAATCGTTCGACATATTTTTCAGGATTGACAATCATTAGATGCACATCAAGCGGTTTTGCACAATATTTTTTAACCGCCTCCATAATTGGGAAACCAAAAGATAAATTAGGAACAAAAGTTCCGTCCATAACATCAATATGTAACCATTGCGCTGTTGAACGGTTAATCATATCGCACTCACTGCGTAAATCAGAAAAATCAGCAGATAATAGAGAAGGTGATACCATGTGTTTTTCAATTTTTATTTATATTTGCAAAATTACAAATAAAATTTGACTTTTCGCTCATTCATAGACTTTTTTTTAATTTTGATGTCAATTATAATACCCTTATTTACTTCCATTGATAATCAATAATACAAAAAAAGAAAGGTTGTCTCCCGACAACCCAATCTTTACTTAACCTTAAATCTAATACCATGAAAAACACGTTGCAAAATTACTATCTTTTTCAATACCAACCAAATTTTTATGCTTAAAAATAGTGTTTTATAGCATATTTTTTGGACATTTAGCAGTTTTTAGCAGACGAACTATTATTTTTCGCAAACAAAAAAGTAAGATATTTATTACGACACACCTGCCTTTACATTTGCTGCAATGTTCAGAGGAAAGTACCATAACTTTGCTTCTCGTTTATCTTTATTCAATTGTTTTCAGGAGTTTATCAATTTTGAGGTTTAACATTGGGTACTACAAACTTTTTCATTTGATAGTACTAAATTCTGTAATTCACACGTTTTAGCCTATAAACTAATCAAAAAAATGATGGTGTACCATAAATATGGCACACCATCTTAAAAAACTTAAGAACGAAAATTATTCGGCAGCAGGAGCCTCTTGTGCTTCGCCTTCTTTTTGAGCGGCAGCAACTTCAGCCTCAAGTGCTTCTTGTTTTTTCTTTGCTACTTCAGCAGCTTTAGCCTTATTGGCTTCTACTTCTTGAGCATGCAAAGCCTTCTCTACTTCGGCTTTCTTGCGTGCTTCACCTTCAGCAATCTTACCATTCTTTTTGTCTTTTTCTGCCTTCCAAGCATCAAATTTGCGTTGAGCAGCAGCCTCATCGAAAGCACCTTTCTTTACACCACCTTGTAAATGTTTCATCAGCAATACACCTTCATTAGAAAGAATATTACGAGCAGTGTCAGTTGGTTGAGCACCTACATTAAGCCAATACAAAGCACGCTCAAAATTGAGTTGAACTGTTGCAGGATTAGTGTTGGGATTGTAAGAACCTAAACGTTCAATGAACTTACCATCGCGTGGAGCGCGACTATCAGCAACCACAATGTGGTAGTACGCATAGTCTTTATGACCAAAGCGTTGCAAACGAATTTTTGTTGCCATATAAAATAAATGTTATTTGTGGTGTACACGACACCGGATTAGTATAACGTTGCTTTTTCTCGAAAAGCGGTACAAAATTACAATCTTTTTTGGAAATAGCAAAATTTCTTGCACAATTTTCTTACTCTCAAAACTTTAAAGCCGAGATAGAATGGCTTTCAACCATTCCCAACAACGTCCTGTACTTGGTATATTAAGACGTTCCTGTGGACTATGTACACCTACCATTCCCGGTCCTATTGAAATCATATCAAGATACGGATATTTTTCTAAAAACAAACCACACTCCAAGCCTGCATGAATAGCACGAACTTTAGGTTCAGCGTGGAATAAATCATTATAAGCTTCTACCGCAACATCTAAAACATGCGATTTAGTATTTGGTTTCCAGCCCGGATAACCATCGCCATGAGTAACTTTTGCTCCTGACAATTCAAACACCGATGAAACCATATTTTTTATATCATGTTTGGCAGAATCTACAGAACTACGTTGCGAAGTTGCAACGACGATGTTGCCATCTATCTCCTTGATAGACGCAAGATTAGTACTCGTTTCGACAAGTCCTTTCATGTCTTGACTCATTCGAATCGGTCCGTGTGGACATGCATAAAGAGCAAGAATTAAGCGTTTAGTTAAATCATCGGTATAGACCATTGCCGGTAATTCAGTGCTACACAGAGTCATTTGCAAATCTGATTCGGGATTTTTCAATTCTTCTTGAATGTCAGCCAAAAACATATTAAATTCGACTCGCAATTTTTCTTTATAGGCTTGTGGTATAACTATTGTAGCTCTGGCTTCTCTTGGTATAGCATTTCTCAAATTACCACCTGAAATCTCTGATACTTCAAAAGGTATCGAATTCAATAGTTGATATAAGAATCTAACAATGATTTTATTGGCATTTCCTCTGCCTTTATCAATATCATCGCCACTATGACCACCCATCAATCCGGATACCGCAATGGTAGCAGCAAAAGGTTGGTCGAATTGCGATTTCATACGTTCGATATTAAAATAAACAGTCGTATCAATACCACCGGCACAACCAATAAAGACTTCACCATCATCTTCTGAATCAAGATTGATAAGCACCTTACCATTCAACATTCCATCCTGTAGAGCGAAAGCACCAGTAAGTCCTGTTTCTTCATCAACGGTAAAAAGACACTCTAATGCCGGATGCTGCAAGCTATCAGAAGCAAGCACAGCTAAAGCCATGGCGATGCCTATTCCATCATCGCCACCAAGGGTTGTTCCTTTTGCTTTCAGCCATTCTCCATCAACCCATGTTTCAATCGGGTCGGTCATAAAATCATGGTTGACATCGCTATTTTTTTCACACACAATATCTTGGTGGGCTTGCAAAATCACTCCCTGATGAGACTCTAAACCCAAAGTTGCTGGCTTGCGAATAATCACATTACCAATGGGATCTGTTTGGTATTCTAAACCATGTCGTTTAGCCCAATCTACAAGGTACGCACCTATTTGTTGTTCATGCTTTGAAGGACGAGGAATACGAGTTATCTGATAAAACTCATTAAATACCTCACGAGGTTCTAAATCATGTATCGTCATACTATTTATTGTTTTTTGTGATTATTATTTGGTTTTCTATACTTATATCTTTTATTTTTTTTGTTTACAGATTTTTTTGAGGTTTTAATCGGATTATATTCCGGTGCCGACTCAAGACCTTCAGGCAATGGCAACTTTTCTATTTCACGCTCTAAAAACTGCTCGATGCGATAAAAATAAGTTTGATCCTCAAGCGAAACTAATGTTATAGCCTCTCCTGAATTTGCAGCACGAGCTGTACGACCAATCCGGTGAACATAATCTTCCGCATCACGCGGCACACTATAATTAATTACCAAAGGTATATCGTCAATGTCAATACCTCGAGACACGATATCAGTTGCCACAAGAACATCTACTCTTCCACTACGAAACTCATGCATTACATAATCACGCTCTTTTTGCTCTAAATCAGAATACATTTCATCAGCATTAAGACCTATTTTTTTTAAAGAACGAGTAATCTCATGAACTTGATTTTTTTTACCTACAAACAAAATTACTTTTGATAGTTTTTTATTCTGAAATATATGTTCTATGATTGCCAACTTTTGAGGCTCATAACATAAATACGCCATCTGATGGATGCTTTCCGGTGGACGAGATATTGCAATTTTAATTTCGCACACATTACGCGTTATCTGCTTAGCAAGTGTACGAATTTTAGGCGGCATCGTCGCTGAAAACATTATAGTCTGGCGTGATTTGGGCAGTTGATTGACTATTTTCATAATATCGTCATAAAAACCCATATCAAGCATTCGGTCAGCTTCATCAAGAATAAAATATTTGATATGTGAGAAATCAATATTATAAACTTTCATGTGAGAAAGTAGTCGTCCGGGGGTTGCTATTACAATATCTGCTCCACGCGTCAACCCTTTCTTTTGAATATCCCACGCATTTGCATCATTACCGCCATATACAGCAACCGATGAAAAGGGGGCAAAATAACTAAATCCTTGCATTTGTTGATCTATCTGTTGTGCTAACTCTCGAGTTGGAGCCATAATGACAGCATTTAAATAGTCAGGATTATGATTATCGGTCAAAAGATTATTGATTAAAGGTAATATATATGCGGCTGTTTTACCAGTGCCTGTTTGAGCACAAGAAATTACGTCCCGACCTTGCATAATGACTGGTATAGTTTGTTCCTGAACCGGCGTCATCTCCACAAAGTTCATTGCATCAAGAGCATCTAATACTTCATCCTCAAAATCTATCTCATCGAAATACATAAATTCACAAAGGTTAACTATTATTCCCAACCATCAAATATATGCTCATCATAATAGTTGTGTTCTCCATCATGCAATGGTTTCCATACTTGAGCAAAGAAAGGATTTCGCTTAGCCAACTCATCATAATTCCAAGGTGCAGGCATACACTGCGGACACCAATGCCCACCAAGCAATATCAAAGCAGGCGACGCTTTAAACGTATGCCCCTCACTGCATTGCCATTCCAATAAAGTAGCCATATCGCCCGTTTTCATCGTATCTGACAGGCATTTTCCTCCTCTAAATTGCGCAGCCTTACGCATATCTTCAATTGTAAGTTCTGAAAGAGGCTTGCTCTCGTCATAACCATGATCTATAACTACTGCATTGTCAGGATTATCCATTGGTCGAGAGACATCGAAATGTTGCCAATCAGGTATTGCCTTCCATTGCTCATAAGAACCATAGTAAGCAGAGATGCGTTGTTTGTTGTTTGTCTTTATCCAATCTTGAGTACCGGTATTCTTGCTATATGCCAATCGTTTAAGGGCTAATTTTATAATCCATGCCGGTGCTAATGGTGTTAGTTTAAAGAACCATGGTAGCTGTTTAGCCATAGATTGGAAATACTCGTCAACAGGGACATTCCCACGAAAATGCAAATAATCATCTAATACTTTGCCATCTAAGTACCACTGACCGTGGAAATTTCGCAATACAAACCAACGAGGTTCGAAAATTTTTTCAGGTGGCGGACAACCGATAACCTTTAGTAATTTCTGCTCAAATTCATAATTAGAAAGCCTGTATTGCGGTCCCGATCCTATATTGTAAAACCTATTCCAGAATGAATCCGGGACATTGGAATCACATATATTAGCAAGTAATCGACCACTATCTTCTACAGTAGTCCATTCCAAAACTCCACGAATTGGAACATGGAACATGATTGGGTCAAAATTTTTCAATATAGCGGGATATAGGATGCCAGATTGACGCAGACAAACCCACTTTTTAATTCCAGAATCTACAATTTTTCTCTCTGCTGTCGCCTTAGTTATGGCATAGTGGTCATAAACAGATATCGTTATAGGATCTCCGGTTCTTCCCCAATGTATAGGTTCATTTCTATCAGACGTTTGAGCCACAGAGCCAATATAGACAACCTTAGGTTGAGATTGTTCGGGTTGCGCTAAAACGGCTTTGACAATATTTTCAGCCGCACCCAAATTAACTTTTCGAGTAGTTTTAGGTTTATAATCAGCCTGTGGAGAAACCATGCCGCCAACATGAAGGACAATATCAGAGCCGGTAACTCCTTTTAATACATCGTCATAACAAGTTAAATCACCCCAGACAATAGTTATTTTATCTTTAAGTAACTCTAATTTCTTGACATTCTTTTTACTATGTCTTGCAAGGATTGTTACATGTACATCGGACCTTTTAAGAAGTTCGGTAAGCCCTGCCCAACCCATTGTACCGGTAGCACCTGTTAGAAAAACATTTGTCATATATTTATTTTTTTTTCTTTTTAAATACTTTCTTGCATTTTATAATACCATTGCGCACCAAATCAAGTCCTTTTTGAGCCACAGGTGGAAGACTACCGGTACGCATTTTAGCATGGTTTTCCATCGTTTCTGCCAAAGTGTCTAGCATCGCTTTTTCGTTACTGATTACTAATAAATGGTCTCCAACACGCAATTCTGTCTTGCCGGTTGGAACAAACATCACCTCACCCTCCGATGAACGCCGTGGACGTCGAACCATTATAGCAAGTGTTTGAGGTGGCAATCCCATATCCATCAGCAAATTGCTCCCTTGAATCATAGATGGAGTAATAGTGATTTCTGTTGATACCGAACGAGCCTCTTCCATCATATCGACATCACCTTTCACCGAAATATTGTGTTTAACTTCCGGTGGCATTTCAACATTTAACAGCCTTGCGACAAAAGGTATGGATGTTCCTTGTATTAACAATGAAATAAGTGTGCAGAAAAATACTATATCAAAAATAACATTTCCGTTGGGCACTTTCGCTGCCACAACAAGAATAGCAAAAATAATAGGCGAAGCACCACGCAAGCCTACCCATGAAACAAAAAGTCGGGCATTAAAAGGCAAGGATTTTCTCCATGGCAGCAAACAGATAAAAGTACTTATCGGTCGGGCAATAAAAATCATTATCACACTTAATATCAAGGCAGGCAACCATACAGCACTATCAAACATCTCATGAGGAGTAACCAATAGGCCAAGAGTCAAAAACATTATCAACTGACATAGCCATCCTATTCCATCAAAGAAACCTATTGTTGAAGTCTTGTGTGCAAACTTTGAATTTCCAAACATTAAACCACCTATATAAACAGCCAAATAAGGATTTCCACCTAAGAAGTATGAAATAGAGAAAATAAAAATACAACTTGCCAAAACCAATATTGGATAAAGAGACTGGTTAGCAATTGCTACTTTATTGATAAACCACACTAAAAAAATGCCTAATAGGTAGCCTAAAAGAGCACCTATCACTATTTGCATGACCACTGTCATTACAATACCAAACACTGTAGTATTCAAATCGGCATTGACTATACCAATCATTGTAGTGGTAAGAATGTAAGCCATCGGATCGTTACTTCCACTTTCCAATTCCAACATTGGCTGCAAGTGGTATTTTAGTTTTATACCTTTTGAACGTAGAATACTAAAAACTGAAGCAGAATCGGTAGAAGACATTGTAGCACCAATTAAAAGGCAGAGTGCTAACGATGTTTCTGCCCATAATGGTGTTTTGCCTAAAAGCCACCACGTCAGACCAGTAATAGCAGCCATCAAAACAACGCCTAATGTTGCCAATGTAACTCCCTGTCCGATAATTGGTTTAACTGACTCAAATTTTGTATCCATTCCTCCGGAGAACAGAATGATACATAAAGCACAAGTGCCAACCGCTTGCGCCAAACCGATATTGGAAAATTTCAACCCTAATCCATCGACACCAAAAAGCATTCCGACAATTAGAAATAGCAACAATGCCGGCACACCAAGTTTGTAACCGATTTTATCGGTCATTATACTGACTATAAAAAGGACTGAAAAAACTAAAAGATATAATTCAACATCAACCATTTTTGCAAAAAAATCAGACTACTACTTATTCAGCAAGCAAAACAGTAGCAATAGCACTTTCTAATGTTTCTTTTGGCAATAGTCCACGGGCAATCTGAGGCTTATCGGTCATCGGACAAAACAACAAAGTAGGGATACTATGAACGCCAAATAGATTTGCCAATTCTCGTTCTTTCTCTATATCAACTTTATAGAATCTCACTTTCCCGGCATATTTTACCGATAATTCGTCCATTATGGGTGCCAAACGTTTGCACGGACCGCACCATGTGGTATAAAAATCTATTATACATGGTAACGAACCCTCATATACCCATTGCTCAGAGTTTTTTTGATAATTGAATACTACATGGCGAAACTCATCTGTGGTGAGATAGTCAACCAATGTTTCTTGAGCCACCATAAAAAAATGAAACGGAAGAGACAATAAAAAAATCAATATACAACGTTTAACATTCATAGAATATAATCAAGTATTTAATATTTCATTTTTGATTGCAAAATTAGTATTTTTTTTTCTTTATTACAAGAAAAGCATTAAATTTGCAGCCGATAACAACATAATTGTATTTTCAATAATGCGAATAACAACCGACATCGACCTTGCTTTACGTGAAGCTGTTGCACTTTTCGATCCTGCACAAGTGTATATATTGACAGACTCAAATAGCGCAAAATATTGTCTTCCTACGATACTTAACACTCTAAGTATTAGTCAAGAACGCATCTTAACCATCCCAAGCGGTGATGACAATAAAAATCTCCAAACACTCACTTGGATATGGGAGCAATTATCTAATCTTGGTGCCACTCGAAAAAGTTTGCTTCTCAATTTAGGGGGCGGCATGATAACCGACATAGGTGGTTTTGCAGCCGCTACATTTAAACGAGGAATGTCGTTTGTTAATATATCTACAACACTATTGGGGGCTGTAGATGCTGCTACCGGTGGCAAGTGCGGTATAAATTTCAATAATCTAAAAAACGAAATCGGCATTATCAAACCTGCTAATGAGGTAATTATATATCCACCATTTTTCAGTACACTCACGCCTCAACATTTTCTTGCCGGATATGCTGAAATGCTCAAACATGGACTTATTTCATCACCAATCGACACAAATCAACTACTTGCCTTTCCAATTGAAGAATATTTAGAAAACGCCGACAAACCATTTTGTACCGACGATTTAGGCGACCAATACATCAACCCTATCTATGAGCAACTAATCCACATGATACGTCGTAGTTTGGAAATCAAGCAATATATTGTTGACCAAGATATTGAGGAGTCATCATTAAGGAAAAGTTTGAATTTTGGCCATACCATCGGACATGCACTTGAAGAATTATCACTTCAGCAATCACTTAAATCAAACCCACAAAAGACATTCCCACTCTTGCATGGTTATGCCGTAATGTACGGAATGGTGGCAGAACTATATCTATCGGTCATAAAACTAAATTTTCCAAAAGAAAAATTTCAACAAATAGTCCGCTTTATGGTCGATTATTACGGCAAACCTCAATGCGCATGCGATGACTACGAAAAATTGTACCAACTAATGCTTCACGACAAGAAAAACCTATCACCCACAGACATCAACTTCACATTGTTAGCAAATGTTGGCAATCCAAGAATCAATCAAACAGCCGATAAAAAGGAGATTTTTGAAGCGTTGGACTACGTTATGAATCTATAGTTTCAATTCCTGCAATTACCGTTTTGAGGTTTACAACTGACCTGCTTCAACCAAAGTTATAACTCGCTCAACGATTCTATCTTTTTCGTTTTTGCTCAAATCATAATCGGCTTTTAAGTCCGTTCCGCATATTTTTGCTATGCCTTGCCAAAAATTTGCAACAAAGGCTCCTTTGTACATTTTGATAACATCAAAGGACGTTTTATCACATTCTCTATCAATCAACAACATCAACATCTGACCTTGACTGACTGTCATATCCTTGAAATCGGCTTCATATTTTCGGAATAACTGCTTTTCGTAAACCTTCCAATATTTACGCTGTTGCTTGGCAGTCATAATAGCCAACTGAGCATCTGTTTCTTCCATCTCACGCATTATCATCTTGGCGTATGGCAAAGTCTTTTTGACATCACGCACCGTCTTCCAATAAAATTTTTCCTGCTTCTTGTTTTTAAATTTCATTGGAGGATAGACATATATTTCACGCAAATAGGCTAAATAAATAGTATCACCGCCAACAATTTGAAAGGCAATCGAATCTCTCGCTGACGATAGTTGTTGAGCATTAGATGCAACCGTAAATGCTAAAAATAGAAATAAATATGTTAAAAGCCTTTTGATCATTATTGCGTAAATCAAAAAATATGTTTAAATTTGCATTGCTCTTAACACACAATAAACAAATTTTGTGCCAATCCTAAAGAAAATACATAATACGCTTATTTTTGCGCTAATTACGCAAAACATTTTTGCAATAGATATTACTTCTTTTCCACTTGATGATATCATCTATGATATATATGATAACAGAGTTGAGGGGCGGGCTTTGAATGATGATTTCGATGCAATATATGAAAATCTAATCAGTTTGCAACAAAATCCTATTAACATCAATCAAGCGACACAAAATCAACTTGAGCAACTATATTTTCTGACTGATGAACAAATAGATGCAATAATTTTATTTATAAACAAGAATGGCCCGATAAATAGCATCTACGAATTGCAGTTAATCAACGAATTAGAACTATATGATATAAGAAATATAATACCATTTATCACAATAGGAGAAACCGAAAAACAACCTTTTTATTGGCGCGACCTCTTCAAATATGGGAAACACGAGGTTACAATGCGCTTTGATGTAAGAAATATAGAAAACTACGGCAATATAAAACGTCAATACACGGGAGACCCATTTTATACAAATCTAAAATACCGCTATTCATTCAAAGACAGAATATATATCGGTTTTCATGCAGAAAAGGATATTGGTGAACAATTTATTGGACCGGACAGATATGGATTTGATAGTTATGGCGGATATTTGCAAATCAACAATCTTAAAAATTTCAAAACAATAGTTGTGGGTGATTATAGAGCAAGTTTTGGTGAAGGCTTGGTTGTCAATCAGCAATTGTCATTCGGTAGAGCGTACGACCCACTGACAATAAGAAATCGCAATACGGGACTTCATAGATATGGTGGCAACGATGAATTTAACTTTTTTAGAGGTATAGGGGCAACCTACAATATTGCAAATATTGATATATCAGCTTTT
>Ga0326513_10001043_pt1 | contig 22667 bp, 21 predicted proteins | sample 2_2465_0518_D_FD_203654 | JGI IMG/M metagenome (GOLD analysis project Ga0326513, IMG submission 203654) | Bovine rumen microbial communities from UC Davis, California, United States - 2_2465_0518 | ecosystem: Host-associated > Mammals > Digestive system > Stomach > Rumen | place: USA... | reverse complement strand
GCTCGGTTGCAATGGCTTCGGGAAGCGAGGCAGCAAGAAATGTATCTCAGATTGTTCTTGTAGACAACGACTTTGCCGCAATGCCTCATGTAGTAGCTGAGGGAAGAAGAACGATCAATAACGTAGAGCGCAGCTCCGCACTGTATCTTGTAAAAACAATTTATTCAATCATACTCGCAATCTTCTTTATCTGCTTTAGTATGGCATATCCGTTTGAGCCTATCCAGCTCACGCTTGTAAGCTCGTTCACAGTCGGAATACCGTCATTTGTACTCGCACTGCAGCCTAATAAGAACATAATCAAGGGTAACTTTACATTCAATATAATCATGAGAGCAGTACCTGCCGCCATATGCGTAATAATAAATATAATAGCAACCGCAATAATCGGAGCCACCGATATTATCCCGATTTCCGACGCGGAGCTTTCCACCATATCGGTATATATCACCGCGCTTGCGGGAATGTTACTGATAATCAGACTGTCAATTCCGTTCAACGCTCTCAGAATAGCAATGATTGTATTCTGCACAACGGGCTTTATAATCGGCTCTACCTTCTTCGGCGGACTGTTCGGATTAACTCCGCTCAGCTTCAAGGCATTGATTTTGCTGATTATATTCTCGGCGGCAACGGTAGTAATATTCAACGTTATTTACAGCGTAAACGAAAACCTGATTTCAAAGTTTAAACACAAGGCAAAAATAGCAAAGAAATCTTAATTGGAAACAGATGATAGAATGAAGTTAAAAATACCCAAAAACGCAGCGCAAATTATTTCAGTGCTTGAAAGCAGCGGATATGAGGCGTTCGTTGTAGGCGGCTGTGTGCGTGACGCCCTGCTCGGTATCGAGCCGCATGACTGGGATATCTGTACAAACGCAAAGCCTTCTCAAATCAAAGAATGTTTTGCAAATTACAATACAATAGACATAGGAATCCAGCACGGCACTGTCGCAATAATTCTTGACAAGCAGCCGTACGAGGTCACAACCTACCGCGTGGACGGAGAATACAGTGATAACCGCCATCCCGACCGCGTTAGTTTTACAACGGACATTGTAAAGGATTTGGCGCGCCGCGACTTCACCGTAAACGCGATTGCTTACAGCGAAAGCCGGGGATTGATAGACCCGTTCGGCGGCAGAGCCGATCTCGAAAAGGGAATGATCCGCTGTGTAGGCAATCCGGACGAACGTTTCAACGAGGACGCGCTCAGGATCCTTCGCGCACTCAGATTTTCGTCGCGCTTTGGTTTTGCACTTGAACCCATAACCGCAAACGCAGTTAAAAATAACGCGGTGCTTCTTAAAAATATTGCATCGGAGCGGATTCAGTCAGAGTTCACTCAAATCCTGACAGGCAAATATGCCGAGAATATCTTAAATGAATACCGTGAGGTTATCGCGGTATTTATCCCCGAAATCAAACCATGCTTTGATTTTGACCAAAAGACAATCCACCACAAATATGATGTGTACCGCCACATAACCCATACCGTGGGATATATTGAAAACGATCCTATACTTCGCGTCAGCATGTTCTTTCACGATATCGGCAAACCGAGTGTAATGGTACAGGATTCAAACGGTACGCGCCATTTTAAAGGACATCAGCAGGTGAGCGCGGATATTGCAAAGACCGTTCTGCGCAGACTAAGATACCCAAACGCTTTTATTGATAATTGCATTAAACTGATAATTTATCACGACGTTCGCTTCAACGGCTCAAAAAAGCAGGTAAAGCGAGTAATGAATAAGCTCGGCAAAGTATTAATGCCGTCGCTGTTTAAGGTGATGATTGCCGATTTAATGTCGCAGTCTGACTACATGCGAGAGGAAAAGCTTAGAAGCGTAACCCAAGCCGAAAGGCAGTACCGAGAGATAATCGCGCAGGCTGAATGTTTTTCTTTAAAAGAATTAAAAATCAACGGCGGCGATTTAATGAGAATCGGAATCACCGAGGGCACAGAAATCGGCAAAACACTGAATATCCTGCTTGATGAGGTAATAGAAGAATATTTGCCTAACGAAAAAAACGCCCTGCTCAAAAGAGCAGAGCAAATAAACGGAATCTAAAAAGGCTTGCTCGTTTTTGAGCAAGCCTTAACAGTTTTATATTCTTGCAACGCCTGATTCAATCGCTGCTTTCTTAACGGCAGCGGCAACGGTTTTGCCTACTCTGGGGTCAAACGCATGAGGAAGAATGTATTCAGGGCTAAGCTTATCATCTTCAACAAGAGAAGCGATCGCGTATGAAGCGGCAACCTTCATCTCCTCGTTGATGTCCGAAGCTCTGCAGTCAAGCGCGCCTCTGAAAATTCCGGGGAAAGCAAGCACATTGTTGATCTGATTCGGGAAATCGCTTCTGCCTGTACCAACAACAGCCGCGCCCGCGTTCTTTGCAAGGTCGGGCATGATTTCGGGAGTGGGGTTAGCCATAGCAAAAATAATTGGGCTTTGAGCCATGCTCTTAACCATTTCCTCGCTTACGCAGCCCGCTGCGGAAATACCAACAAATACATCCGCGCTCGCCATAGCGTCGGCAAGTGTTCCTGTCATATGATCAAGATTTGTAACCTCGGCAATTTCCTGTTTAGCGGCGTTAAGTCTGGGATCGCCCTTGCAGATAATACCCTTGCTGTCGCACATAGTGATGTGCTTAACGCCCATATTCATAAGGTGCTTTGCTATGGCAACGCCTGCCGCGCCTGCACCGTTCATAACTACCTTAATATTTTCGATTTTCTTGTCAACAATTTTAAGCGCGTTCAAAAGCGCTGCGGCAACAATAATCGCTGTGCCGTGCTGATCGTCGTGGAAAACGGGGATATCGCATTTTTCCTTGAGCTTGCGCTCAATTTCAAAGCAGCGCGGAGCTGCAATATCCTCGAGGTTGATTCCGCCGAATGAACCGCTGATAAGATAAACAGTATTTACAATCTCGTCAACGTCCTTGCTGCGAACGCAGATAGGGAACGCGTCAACGTCGCCGAAAGCCTTAAACAGCGCGCATTTACCTTCCATAACGGGCATGCCAGCCTCGGGACCGATATCTCCTAAGCCGAGAACCGCGGTGCCGTCTGTAATAACCGCAACCAGATTATTGCGGCGTGTAAGCTCATAGCTTTTGTTGTAATCCTTCTGAATTTCAAGGCAAGGCTCCGCAACGCCGGGTGTGTAGGCGAGAGAAAGCTCCTCTGAATTAGAAATAGGAACACGGGAAACGACCTCGATTTTGCCGTTCCAGTCATAATGCTTCTTTAAACTTTCCTGTCTGATATCCATCAAATCACTCCTTAAAATTTAACCTTTACAATTATACCACATATTTTGCAATCCGCAAGTATAAAATAATAATTTGACAATTCCGCTTGAATAATATATTATAATAGCTGAGTGCATTGAACAGCCGCGGGCAGCTTCCGAAAGGAACTGTGCGAGGAAAGTCCGGGCTTCACAGAGCAAAAATAACGGCTAACCGCCGCCGGAGGCGACTCCAGGGCCAGTGCAACAGAAAATAACCGCCGCAATTAGCGGTAAGGATGGAAAGGTGAGGTAAGAGCTCACCGGAGGGTGGGAGACCACTCTGCCGTGTAAACCCTATTTGAAGCAACACCGTGGTAGAACAAATACGCTTGCTCGGCGTGTTCTTAGGAGGTGGCATTGAGCAGCGCGGGTAACCGCCTGCCAAGATAGATGGCTGTTCACGACAGAACCCGGCTTACAGATGCAGTCAAAAAAGCTGTCCGAAAGGGCAGCTTTTTATTTATGGAAAAATTAATTTTTGGAGTTTTGAATAATTTTCTCCGCGCATTTTATACCGTCAACCGCGGCTGAGATAATACCGCCCGCGTAGCCCGCGCCCTCGCCGCAGGGATACAGACCGCTGGTTCCCGCGCTTTGCAGAGTATCAGTGCTGCGCAGAATACGAACAGGGGATGAGCTTCTTGTTTCAAGTCCTGTCAGTACAGCGTCGGGATTGTCAAAGTCCCTGAGCTTTCTGCTCATATCGGTGATCGCTTCTTTCATGGAAGCGGAAATATACTCAGGCAAAATCTCATTCAGGTCACAGAGCGTGAAGTTAGGGAGAATACTCGGCATAACCTCGCCCAAGCTTGTAGACTTTCGGTTTTTTATAAAATCCTCAACGCGCTGAACAGGTGCGCTGTAGTTTTCTCCGCCAAGCTTGAATGCTGCGGCTTCAAGCCTGCGCTGATAATACATTCCCGCAAGCGGACTGTCGCTGCCGTAATCATCTGGCGATACCCCCACAAGCAGAGCTGCGTTTGAGTTTTCCTCGGCTCTCGCAAATTCGCTCATTCCGTTGGTGCATAGCATACCGTCCTCGCTCGATGCGTTGACAACCTTACCGCCCGGACACATACAAAACGTGTACGCGCCGCGGCCGTTTTTGGTGCGAACATTCATTTTGTAGCTTGCCGCGCCCAGATTTCTGTTACCGGCAAACTTGCCGTACTGACTTTTGTCAATAGCCTCGCGGCGGTGCTCAATTCTCGCGCCGATGGAAAACGGCTTTGCCTCAATCGGCAGATTTTTGTCGTTGAGCAGCTCAAAAGTATCTCTTGCGCTGTGACCTACCGCAAGAATAACGTTGTCCGTATCGATTCTCTCTTTTTTACCGTCCTTTTCGTATTCGACCGCGCTGATTTTTCCGTCTTTAGTAAAAAAGTCCGTCATCTGCGCTTCAAATACTACAGTGCCGCCGAGTGAAATGATTTCCTCGCGAATCTTTTTAACCGTGATTTTCAGCTTGTCCGTGCCGATATGCGGCTTTGCGTTATACAGTATTTCTTCGGGCGCGCCGTGATTTACGAATTCCTCGAGTACCTTACGCTGTCTGCTGTCCTTTGTGCCTGTGTTCAGCTTTCCGTCTGAGAACGTACCCGCGCCGCCTTCGCCGAATTGTACGTTGGATTTTACATTCAGCTTTCCGTCAGTCCAGAATTTGTTGACGTCATCTGTGCGCGAGTCAACATCCTTGCCGCGCTCAAGCACAATCGGCTTTGCGCCGCTCTGAGCCAGAATAAGCGCGGCGAATAATCCCGCGGGTCCCATACCAACCACAACCGGAGACGCTCCGCCGTTCCATTTATCTACGTTGTATTCATAAGGCTTAACAGCAACAGCGTTTTTTGCTTTTTTAAGCACTGCATTTTCGCTGATATTCAGCTCAACGTCAATCGAGCAGAGAAAATAGATGTTGTCTTTTTTCCGCGCGTCAATCGAGCGTCTGAAAAGTGAAACCGATTTGACCGCGCCTTTGTCAATCCGTAACTCTCTGCAAACCTTGTTTTTAATTGTGTTGTCGTCGTAGTTAATCGGAATATGTAAATTATTAACCCTTATCATAAGTTTTCTCCCGCGATGATTCCGCTTGCAAAGGCAAAGTGCAGGTTATATCCGCCGCACTCGCCGCAGATATCTACAGCCTCACCGCATATGTACAGACCGCCGCATTTTTTGCTCTGCATAGTTTTCTCGTTGATTTCGTCGGCAATTACGCCGCCCCTTGCGCACTGAGCCTGTTCAAATCCGCTGAGCTCATTTACTGTAAATTCAAACGCTTTTAAAGCGCCTGAAACCGATTTAATATCGCGCTCGCTCAATTCAGCGCAGGTTTTTGAAAAGTCGCGGATACCGCAAGATTTAAGCACAGCCTGAGCAAGTCGCTTTTGAAGTATTCCTGTCAGCAGATTATCAGCAGTAAGCGAAGTAAACCTCTTTTTATTATTAAACAGCAGCGTTAATAATTCTTTATCAGAAAAATCAGGCAGCAAATCAAGAGATATAATGTCATCTTTTTTAGCGTAAAGCGAAAGGTTAAAAATACAAATGCCCGATAGCGCATTATCGGCAAATTGTATTTCACCTGATTCACTTTTAATTGTTTTGCCGTTTCTGATAAGCGTTGCCTTACCTGTCGCCCTGATACCCTTAATCGACTTCAGCAGTTCGGATTTCACCTTGACCGGACACAGAGCAGGGGAGAAGGGAGCAAACGTATGACCGAGATTTTTAAGATAATCCGCCGCGCTTGAATTACCTCCGAGCTTCGGAGATGCCTTTGAACCGCAGGCAATGACCAGCTTTCCGCAGGAAAACTCAGCGGATTCAGTTTTAACCGTAAAACCTTTTCCGTTTTTTCGAATGTTTTTAATTCTTTCTCCGCAAAATAAATCAACATCAAGTCGTTCGCACGCAAAGCGAAGAACATCCAGCACAGAACTTGACTGTTTTGAAAGCGGATAATATCTTCCGCTGCTGTCGCAGCAGCTCAGAAGCCCGAGATTCTTAAAATAATTCAGCAGATAATCCGTGTCGATCTTATCAAAAACCGAGCCGCACTTTTTCTTAAAGCTGCCTGTGTAGAATTTTGGAGAGATGTTTCGGTTTGTCAAATTGCACCTGCCGTTGCCTGTAGCAAGCAATTTTTTACCGACGCGGTCGTTTTTCTCAATAACCGCGATTTTAAGACTTCTGTTTTTCTGTTTGGCTGCAACAGCGCACATCAGCCCGGACGCGCCGCCGCCTATAATAACCGCGTCATAAATATGTTTCACAAAAATCACCTAAAAAACAAGGCAGCCAAAGCTGCCTTAAATAACTTAACCTTTTGGAGCGAACAATGCGCTGATTCCGCCGAATACGCCCATGCTTGCAAGCCCCATGATAATACCTGCGATAATTACGCCGAGCATAACCGCAACAACGCTCTTTTTGAAGTCCATGTCCAAAAAGCTTGCCGCAAGAGTACCGGTCCATGCGCCGGTGCCGGGGAGGGGAATACCGACAAAGAGCATAAGAGCAATAAATAATCCTCTGCCTGCCTTTGCCTGGAGCTTTTTGCCGCCCTTTTCGCCCTTCTCAATACAGAAGGTGAAGAACTTGCCGATAAACTTCTTATCCTTACCCCAAAGCAAAACCTTTCTCGCAAAGAAGAAAATAAAGGGAACAGGGAGCATGTTTCCTACAATACAAATTACATAAGCCCAGAACATATTAAGCTGCATACCAACAGCAACGGGAATTGCGCCTCTAAGCTCAACAATAGGGATCATAGATATCAAAAAAATAATAAGATAGCCCAAAATCAACTCTCCTTTTTTTTCATAAAAACATCAAAAGTATAGCAGAATTTTCTACAATTTTCAATAGTGAAAATAAATCTTTACGTTAAATACAACAGAAGATGAAAAAAAGCGGTTTTTTTCATTGACTTTATATATTTTTGGGATAAAATAGATACAGTAAAATACGGAGGTATTTATGAATATCAAAGCATCAAAACGCTTCACAATAATAATATTTGCACTTACCGCCGCAGTAATTGCGTTCGCGTTTATACATTCGTCAATGCCTGCCGATGTATCGCAGGAAGAAAGCGTAGGCGTACTTGATTTTTTAGTCAGAATACTGAAAGCCCTCGGACTAAGCGCCGAATTGACCGACCACATAGTTCGCAAAGCAGCGCATTTTACCGAGTTCACGGCAATGGGAATGTTGTTTACAAGCTGTGCCTATTGTTTTGACCGTTTAAGACCGTACCGCTTTACATCACAGATAATGCTTGCGGGATTGTCAACAGCGGTAATTGATGAAACGATCCAGCTGTTTGTAGATGGAAGAGCCGGAATGATAAAAGATGTACTGCTCGATTTTTCGGGAGTAGTCACAGGCTTTGCGGTAATGCTCGCTTTTTATTTGATTTACATAAGGATAAGAAAACGGAAACAAGGTGAGGACAAATGAGTAAGGGAGAATTCAAGGAAAACAAGATGGGCACCATGCCCATGACGCGTCTTATTTTCAACATGTCGCTGCCGGCAATTTTCTCAATGACAGTGCTTGCAATGTACAACGTAGTAGACAGTATATTCATCGGAAACTACGACCAGCGCGGACTTACCGCTGTATCGCTCGCGTATCCGCTGCAGCTGTTGCTGATTGCAGCGTCAGTTGGTACGGCAATCGGCGTTAATTCGCTTGTATCGAGAAAACTCGGCGAAAAGGATTTTGAAAAAGCAAACAGTGCGGCAACACACGGACTTGTGTTGTGCGTATTTACATATTCAATATTCTTGCTGCTCGGATTGTTTGCGGTTAAACCGTTTATGAACGCGTTCAGTCAGGACGCCGTTGTAGCAGACTACGGCGTGCAGTATCTTACCGTAGTTCTGTGCTTTTCATTTTTTTCAATTGTACAGGTAATGATTGAAAAAACTCTGCAGGCAACAGGCAATATGATATATCCAATGTTGTTTCAAATAGTAGGCGCGGTAGTAAATATTATTTTCGATCCGCTGCTGATTTTCGGAATCGGAATCTTCCCCGAGCTCGGAGTACTCGGCGCGGCAATAGCTACGGTATTCGGTCAGTTCTGCGGAATGGTTTTCTCACTCGCGGTGCTGTTCCTTAAAAAGCACGAAATCAAAATCAATCTTAAAAATTTCCGCCTCGATATGGGAATGGTCAAAAACATCTATTCCGTAGGCTTCCCCTCAATAATTATGCAGAGCATAGGCGCGGTTATGATGCTCGGACTTAATTCGATTTTCAAAGCCGCGGATTCCGAGGTTTCCGTAAGAATATACGGAATATACTTTAAGCTGCAAAGCTTCGTATTTATGCCTTGCTTCGGACTTAACCAGGGGCTTATGCCGATAATCGGCTACAACTACGGAGCAAGAAACAAAGAAAGAATGTATTCCGCTCTCAAGCGCGGAATGATAATTGCAGCGGCAATTATGTTTATCGGCGTACTGCTGATGTGGCTCATCCCCGACGTGTTGATTTCAATGTTCGGCGGCGACAAGGAGTTGATGGAAAAAGGCGAGTACGCGTTCAGAATAATCAGTCTTTGCTTTATGCCCGCTGCTGCAGGTATTATGTTTACAACGCTGTTCCAGGCAGTCGGAAAGGGTTTCAGAAGTCTTATTATGTCTTTTGCGCGCCAGCTCGTTTTGGTGCTTCCGATTGCGTTTGTTCTCTCAATGACCCTCGGAGTAGACTGCGTGTGGTACGCGTTCCCGATAGCTGAAATTTTATCACTTTTCCTCGCGATTGGTTTGTTTGTAAATCTTGTAAAAACCGATTTCAAAAGGCTTGACGCACACCAATAAAATAATTTTTCTCCTCAAAGCATATACTGCCTTGAGGTGATTTTTTTGGAAGAAAATATTAACGAAATTACATACGATGAAAACTGGCAAAACGTATCCGAGCCCGAATACATAACCGCGGTAGCAAGTGATAACAGCGAAGAATACGACGAAGAACCTTTGCAAAATAATGAAGTTAAGGAAAAACACCGCAAAAACGGAACAAAGCCGATATTGATTTCAATCCAGTTAGCCCTTTGTCTGGCTGTGGCGGCGGCAGCGTTTGTGATGAAGAGCATAGGCGGAGAGCTGTATGACAACGTGCGCAAGGCCTATTACACCGAGCTCAACCGCGAGCTTGTATTTGACGAAAAGCACAAGTTCGATTTAAACACCCTTTTCGGCAAGGCTACCGCCGATGAAGTTTAAAATATTCAGCACAGAGCTTGAAATCTCCTTTTCACTTATCTGCGCGGCGGCTATATGCGTAATATCAGGGATATATAAGACCTTTTTGTACTGCGCGGCGGCAATTGTGATTCACGAAGCAGGACACCTTGCGGCAATGTCTATTCTTGGAAAATTCCCGAAAAGAATTAAAATTTCACTCTTTGAAATCAACATTTCCGACTATCAGCGGCACCGCAGGAGTAACCGCGACAACTTAATTATTATTTTTTTCGGTCCTGCTGCAAATTTTATTTGTTTTATTGTCTGTTATCTGTTATACTTAGGAGGAAAGGAAATATTTTTGAGCGCGGCGCTGACAAATCTGTCGGTGGGATGTCTTAATATCCTGCCGGTTATGTCGCTTGACGGAGGTCAGCTTGTATATATTTTGCTCTGCAAAAGTCATGATCCCGAAAGGGCTGAAAGCGTAGTGGATTTGCTCACGGTATTAATACTCGTTCCTCTTGCATCAATCGGTTTTATTTTGCTGTTTCGCTCAAAATATAATTTCTCGCTTCTGTTTGTATGCGGCTATCTTGTTTTGTCGCTGCTTATGAAAAAAATTGAGAGGTAACTATGGTTAGTAAGGAAGTTGAAAGATTACTTTTAAAGGTTCAAAAGCCGGGACGATATGTCGGCGGTGAGCTTAACGAGGTTATAAAAAATAAAAAAGATATAGATGTGCGCTTTGCGTTTTGCTTTCCCGACACCTATGAGGTCGGAATGTCGCACCTCGGAATGAAAATCCTGTACAGTCTGCTCAACAGCGTCGATTACATCTGGTGCGAGCGTGTTTTCGCACCGTGGATCGATATGGAAGAGCTGATGGTGAAAAACAATATTCCGCTGTACGCGCTTGAAAGCGGCGATTCTGTAGCGGATTTCGATTTCATTGGCTTTACGCTTCAATACGAGCTGAGCTACACAAACATGCTCAATATGTTAAAGCTCAGCGGAATACCGATAAAGTCGAGCGACAGAACCGAGATGAAGAACATCGTTGTCGCGGGAGGTCCCAACACCTGCAATCCCGAGCCGATTGCCGATTTTGTAGACATTTTCTTTATCGGTGAGGGCGAGGAGGTAGACCTTGAGGTAATCGAGCTGTTCCGCGAGTGCCGCAGTCAGGGCTGTGATAAAGCTGAGTTCCTGCGCCGTGCCGCTCAAATTGAGGGCGTATACGTTCCGTCACTCTACGATGTGAACTATAACGACGACGGCACGATAAAAAGCTTTGTTCCAAAGGAAAACGCCCCTGCGGTTATTCATAAAAGAATCATGAAAAACATGGACGAAAGCTACTATCCCGACAAGTTTGTCGTACCGATGATTGAAATCGTCCACGACAGAGTTGTTCAGGAAATGTTTCGCGGCTGTATACGCGGCTGCCGATTCTGTCAGGCAGGATTCATTTACCGTCCCGTCCGTGAAAAATCTGTAGACACAATCGACGGTCAAAGCCACCTGCTCTGCGAAACAACAGGCTACGACGAGGTGTCGCTGTCCTCGCTCAGTTCGAGCGATTATACCAAAATCGTCCCACTGCTCGAACGCCTGAACTCATGGGCAAAGGAAGAAAAAGTCAGCCTTTCGCTTCCGTCGCTCAGAGTGGACGGCTTCTCGGATGACATAATGAACCGAATCAAAACCGTGCGCAAAAGCGGTCTGACCTTCGCCCCTGAGGCAGGCAGCCAGCGGATGCGCGACGTAATCAATAAAAATGTCCGTCAGGATGAGCTTATCGAAACCTGTTCAACCGCTTTTTCGGGCGGCTGGACAACCGTAAAGCTATATTTCATGATTGGACTTCCCACCGAAACGATGGACGACGTAGCGGATATAGCGCACCTCGGACAGGCGGTTGTGGACGCCTATTACCAAACTCCCAACAGGGCAAAGGGAAAATCGGTAAAGGTCACACTGAGTACATCTTCATTTGTACCAAAGCCTTTTACGCCTTTCCAGTGGGAGCCTCAGGATACTATCCCGACCCTCCATGAAAAGCAGCAGCACCTTAAAGAGAGTATCACAACAAAGAAAATCAACTACAACTATCACGACGCTGACACAAGCTTTGTTGAAGCGGTTTTCGCAAGGGGAGACCGCAAGCTCTGCAAGGCAATGGAGCTTGCATGTGAGCGCGGCTTCCATTTTGACGGCTGGGGCGACTGCTTTAGCCTTGAAAAATGGCTTGAGGTATTCCGCGACAGCGGAATCGATCCTGCGTTTTACGCCAACCGCAGACGCTCGTTTGACGAAATACTGCCGTGGGACCATATCGACTGCGGAGTTACAAAAAGCTTCTTAATCAAAGAATGTCAAAAGGCATATCAAAATACAACCACACCGCACTGCCGTCTCAACTGCAGCGGCTGCGGCGCGGCAAAATACGGGGAGGGTGTGTGCTTTGAAAAACGTCAGAATATGGTTTAAAAAAGACCTCGAGTGCAGATACATCTCACACCTTGATTTAAACCGCACAATGCTGCGCGCGCTTCACAAAAGCCGAATCCCGATTTGGCACACCGAGGGCTTCAATCCTCATCCGTTCGCGACCTTTCCGCTTCCGCTGTCACTCGGCTTTCGCGGAATAAACGAGTGCATGGACGTAAAGCTTGAGGATGATAATTATTCTTTTAAGGAAATAATACCAAAACTAAACGCCTGCCTGCCAATGGGAATCAGAGTTTTTGACGTAACGGAAGTTATCATGAAAGCCGGAAAGGTAGCTTACGCGTCCTTTACAATCAGAATAAGCGAAGCTTCAACGCCGTCCTCTGCAATCTGCGCCGACCTAAGAAAGCTCTTTTCAAAGGATACGATCGAGGTAGAGAAAAAGAGCAAAAGGGGCATGAAAACCGTAGATATAAAGCAGGGAATAAAAAGCTTTGAAATAAAAGAAATGCTTGACTGCGCAGTGCTTGAAATAGTTCTCAGCGCAGGAAGCAGCGACAACGTAAACCCCAATTTAATAATCACCGCGCTTGAAGCCGAAACAGGGCTTGAATACGAGCTTGATATTACAAGAAACGATTTATATAATTCTGAAATGGAATTATTCAGATAGGTGACATGATGTTTAAATATACGGTAGATAACAGCGAGCTTCTGACTGAGTTTATGGAAATGTTCTCCAAATACCTCAATAAATCCTATAAATTCACGATGCACAACATTGCCAATCCGCTATATTCGGATTACAAGGATAACGAAAGGCTTATTCTTATTGCGCTCAACAAGTCGGTTTACCAAAATATGTACAGCTTTTTAAGGCTGACGGAGAGCAATATGCAGTACGCCGCGTTTTCGTGCCTTGAACATTCGGTAAACGCCGCAAGACTTTACTATGTGCTCTACACAACGCCAAAGTATATGCACGACTACATTTCCACAGTGAATTTTTCGCTTGAGGAAGCTGAAAAGGAAATTGCTGAAAAAGACGCGGAATATAAGAATGATGAAAACTATGAAGAAAAAGAAGACTTTTCTTTAAAAGAATTTTCGGAGAATCTCAGGAGGTTCAATACCTTCCGGCTGAAAAGCCCCGCGATCTCCTCACAGCTCATAAATCAGAATGTCTATCTCGGTTTGGGCTGCGGAAAAGACGAGGTAAGCGACGAGCTGCAGCATGAGGTAAGAAAGAACATAGCAGGCGCATACACAGCGCTGTCAAAGCACAATAAGCTATTTTTCAACGGCGGAGCAGACGAAGATTTGGAACAGCTTGAAGACTAGCTCTATTCAAAGTTCATGGAATATGTAAAAGCTTTTGTTTGATTTTTCACAGACTTTTGCCTGTGTATTCATATAGCCGTCACATTCTGCGTATACTATATAGACACAGTAAAAAAACAAAGCTTTTCCATACTTTTTGAGTTTTTTCATAGATGTTCCTTAAAATAAAGACCGGCGGTGAGCCGGTTTTTATTTTTGGGTGAAAGTTATGTATTATTATTCTTTAAACGAATATTTAAAATCCGAGTTCGGAGAAAAGGTCTACAAAATCTCGCTCGACGGGGGAATGACCTGCCCGAACCGCGACGGAAAAATCGATACGCGCGGCTGCATATTCTGCAGTAAGGGAGGCTCGGGTGAGTTCTCCGCAAGCAGAAAACTGTCCGTTACCGAGCAAATCGAGGAAGCAAAGCGAAGGATACGCGCAAAAACCGACTGCAAAAAGTTTATAGCGTATTTTCAGCCGTTCAGCAATACCTACGCCGCACCTGATTACCTCGAGCGCATTTTTACCGAGGCAATCGCTCCCGAAGAAATCGCCGCGCTTTCAATCGCTACGCGCCCCGACTGTCTCGGAGACGAAGTAATTGAGCTTCTTAGCAGGCTTAATAAATTCAAGCCCGTCTGGGTAGAGCTTGGTTTGCAAACAATCCACGAAAGCACCGCAGAATATATCAGGCGCGGTTATCCGCTCAAAGTATATGACGACGCGGTTTCCCATCTAAAAGACGCGGGAATACAGGTAATAACTCACGTCATTTTAGGGCTGCCATTTGAAACGCGGGATATGATGCTTCAAACAGTCAGATATGCAGGGGAGAGAAGCGACGGAATAAAATTGCAGCTGCTACATGTTTTGCGCGGAACCGATTTGTATGACGAATATAAAAAAGGCGTGTTTAAAACTCTTTCAATGGAAGAATACATAGACTTGATCTGCGATTGCCTTGAAGCTTTGCCGCCGAATGTAGTCGTTCACAGGCTCACGGGCGACGGCGATAAAAAGCTGCTTGTTTCACCTTTGTGGAGCGCCGATAAAAAAAGGGTTCTAAATACGCTCAATAGTACTTTGCGACAAAGAAATATTTTGCAGGGAGCAAAATATGCTCAATAAAACTATTGAATTTTCAAAAATAGTATAGTATAATGTGGATAGTAGGTTAGTATACTTATTGCGAACCGCGCTAAAAATTGTGCGGTATTATAACAGTGCTCAAAAGGAGCTGATAAATTGAATATTTTTTCATACGCTTTTAAACGCTCTGACAAAGATAAAAGCACTAAAACAAAAAAGGCAGTCAATGCTTCAACAGCGGCACAAGAAGTTATTGACGGACCCAAGGAGGTCGCCGCTCCGAAAAAAAGGCGCAAAAGAAGATACATTCTGTTGTATTTGGCTGCAATAGGCTTTGTATTCTACGCGGTAATCACAATCATTAATCAAAATGTGAGGATCGCGCAGGAAAAAGCAAGGCTCAGCGAGCTTCAGCAGCAGATTAACGTAATTGAAATACAGTCTGATTACCTTGAAAAGGTTCAGCAATACAAAGGCAAGGATCTTGCCGATTACATGGAAAAAATAGCCAAGGAAGATCTTGGATATGTCGGCCAGGGAGAAAGAATTTTCTACAACGTGGCAGGCAACTAAAAGCGGTACTAAAAGGGCAGAAAGGTTTGCTGCAAGGGCAGCAGCGAGGGGAATAAATTTTTATGGCGATTGAAGTCGGAATGATTTTGGAAGGCAAGGTTTCGGGCATTACAAAATTTGGGGCATTTGTAGATTTACCGGAATCAAAAACAGGCATGGTACATATTTCGGAGGTTGCTCCAACGTTTATCAATGAGATATCAGACTATGTCAAGGTAGGTCAGGAAGTAAAGGTAAAGGTTTTGGCAATCAACGACGGCAAAATCAGTTTGTCAATGAAACAGGCGTTGCCTAAGGATATGCAGCATCAGAAGAATACCCGAAAGCCAAGCCAGAATCGCAGCAGACAGCCGTACAAGCCCGCTCCGCCCGTAAAGTCACCGGGAGATTACGAGTGGCAAAGCTCAAGAAAAAGCTCTCCGTCGACGTTTGAGGATATGATGTCGCGCTTTAAGCAAACAAGCGAGGATAAGATGTCCGACCTCAAGCGCGGCGGTGAAAGCCGTGGCTACAGCCGCAGAGGCAACGGCAACGGCAGAAGATAAACGGTAAAACCGTTAAAAATTTAATAAGGGAGGCAAATTTATGAAAATTACCTACACAGCAAGAAAAGTAAACCTAAGGGATAATTTCAAGGAGAGGGTTGAGAAAAAACTGACGAAGTTCAAAAAACTCTTTTCTGATTCCGCCGCAGTAAATGTAGTTGTCACCCTTGAAAAGAACCGTCAGACCGTAGAAATCACAATCCGCGACAAGGGCATGGTATTCCGCGCAGAGAGCACAATGCCCGAAATGAATGACGCTCTTGACAGAACAGTTGACATTTTAATGCGTCAAATCCGCAAGAACAAGACAAAGCTTGAAAAGCGCATCAAGTCCGGAAGCCTTGACGATTTCGTACAGGATACTCATGAAATCACAGAAGAGCCGATCGATGAGTATCAGGTAATCCGCAAAAAGCAGATTCTTGTTAAGCCAATCAGCGTGGACGAGGCGATTCTCGAAATGAACATGGTTAACCACGATTTCTTCATGTTCATCAACGCCGAAACAGACGAAGTCAACGTTGTTTATAAGCGCACGGACGGAAACTACGGTGTGCTCGAGCCAACATCAGATGAATAATTAAAATTCGGGGTATCGGATTACCGATACCCCATTTTTTGGAGGAAATATGAAGCTAACATTTTGTGCTCCGTGCATATTCGGACTTGAAGGTCTGTGCGCGAACGAGCTGAAATTTCTCGACGTGGAAAACGTGAGAGCCGAAAACGGCAGAGTGCTGTTTGAAGGCGATTTCAACACGCTCGCAAAAGCCAACATAAATTCAAGATACGCCGAGCGTATTCAGATATTAATGGGCGAATTTGAAGCGACAAGCTACGACATGCTTTTTGAGGGAGTAAAATCACTCAACTGGGAGGATTTCATCGGCATTTCCGACGCCTTTCCCGTAAAGGGCGGCTGTCTTAACTCAAAGCTGATGAGCGTGCCCGACTGTCAGAAAATCGTAAAAAAAGCGGTTGTTGACCGCCTGTCCTCAAAATACATGCTTTCGTGGTTTGAGGAAACGGGGCCTGTTCATCAGATTCAGTTTTTGATTCGAAACGATAATGTCAGCGTGCTGCTCGATACCTCGGGAGCGGGACTTCACAAAAGAGGCTACCGCGCCGAGTCAAACGACGCGCCTATAAAGGAAACCCTCGCGGCGGCTATGGCTGAGCTTTCATCAGTGCGCGCAAACCATTTTGTGACCGACCCGATGTGCGGAAGCGGAACAATACTGATTGAATCCGCTATGAAGGCTATGAAAATCGCTCCCGGAATAAAGCGTTACTTTGCCTGTGAAAAATGGAACTGCATGCCGTCCGACTCTTTCAAGGAGGAGCGAGAGCTTGCCAAGTCAAAAATCAACACCGACTGTTCGTTTTTGGCTCAGGGCTTTGATATAGATTCCGCAGCTCTTTCTGTAGCCCGGAAAAACGCCGAGCTTGCCGGGGTAGCCGATAAAGTCAGCTTTGAAAAGCGCGACATCCGTGATTTCACATTATCCGACGGCTATCAGACCGTAATCACCAACCCGCCCTACGGCGAAAGACTGCTTGACGTAAGAGCCGCCGAGGAGCTTTATAAGATAATGGGAGATAGGTTTCTGCGTCAAAAAGGTAAACGCTACACTGTAATAACTCCCGATGACGACTTTGAAAAGATATTCGGACGCAAGGCAGACAAGCGCCGCAAGACCTACAACGGCACACTGAAATGCCAGATATACATGTTTTACAAATAAACAAAAACGCCCTGATTGTGCGCAATTGCCAAAGATTAACGCCACAAAAAATCTATATGGTGTAATCGATAAAAAAGCATGTTTTTAATGCGCTTTTTTCTTGACATTTCGCTGTTTTGGTTTATAATATTATTTGTCAGTATTGTCGAAAATTGTATAACTATGTGAAAGAGGGGGATTATGGAAACTTCAATTCTCACCAGATTAAACAGAACCGCCGAACAATACGCAGATAAAAAGATGTTCAGCGATCCCGAAAGCAGTATTACCTTTGCTCAGTTCAACGACTACACAAAGGCAATAGGCACATATATCGCAAAGACGGTTCCCCAGGGAAGTCCAGTAGTGGTAATGTCAGGCAGACACGTTATGACTCCGGCATGCTATCTCGGCGTAGTCAGAGCAGGCTGTTTCTACGGTCCGATGGACGCCGATATGCCCACAGCAAGACTCAATCAGATTTTATCGGTCATCAAAGCGGATTATATGCTTGTTGACAAGGCGCATGTTGAGGTAGCGTCGTCCCTTGATTTCAACGGCACAATCATCGTACTTGAGGATATTATTGACACTCAGCCCGACGCACAGCTTCTTGCCGAGCGCGAGGCTTCACTTATTTGCACTTCTCCGCTGTATGTGATTTTTACATCGGGTTCAACAGGTGTGCCCAAGGGCGTAATAACTTCACACCAGTCGCTTATGTGCTACATAGACGCGGTAACAAAGGTGCTAAATATCAACGACACGGATATCATGGGCAACCAGTCTCCGCTTGACTATATCGCGGCAATCCGCGACATCTATCTGCCAATCAGCACAGGCGCGTCAACCTTTATCATTCCCAAGAATGAGTTCGCCGTACCAACACTGCTCTTTGAAACACTGAACCGCGAAAAAATCACGGCTCTCTGCTGGAGTGTTGCAGGAGTAGAGCTCCCCGCAAAGCTCGGAGCATTCGACGTAATGAAGCCCGAATATCTCCAAAAGCTTTGCTTCTCGGGTTCGGTAATGCCCTGCAAGTATCTTAAAATCTGGCAGGAAAACCTGCCCGACGTACTCTATGTCAATCAGTATGGCCCGACAGAGGCAACAGCCTCCTGTACATATTATGTAGTAAAAGAAAAGGTAGACGACGACACCGTGCTCCCGATCGGAACACCCTACGATAACTACAAAATTTTACTGCTCAACGACGACAATCAGCCGGTAAAGCAGGGTGAAACAGCAGAAATCTGCGTAAGCGGACCTATTCTCGCCCTCGGTTACTACGGAAATGCCGATTACACCGAAAAGGCGTTCATTCAGAATCCGCTCAATCCCAATTACCGCGAATTAATATATAAAACAGGCGACCTCGGAAGCATCCGAGAGGACGGAGTTCTTGAATTCCACGGAAGAAAAGACCGTCAGATCAAGCACATGGGTCACCGCATCGAGCTCGGCGAAATCGAGGAGACCGCCAAGAAAATCGAAGGCGTACTCGACTGCTGCTCGCTCTATAACAAGCCAAAGGAGCATCTCTACCTGTTCTATACAGGCCCCGCGACCTCAAAGGAGATCGTACTCTATTTCCGCAAAAATCTCCCCGCGTTCATGTCTCCGCGCAAGCTTGTCAATCTTGAAGCACTGCCTACCTTGCCAAACGGCAAGCTTGATATGCAGACTTTAAAAACATATTTTAAGTAAACCCTTAAACCCAAAACAAAAAAATGAAATGAGGTATTTATCATGGAAGAACTTATGCAGATTTTAGAAGAACTCAGACCCGACGTTGATTTTGAGAACGAAACCGCTCTTATCACAAACGGTATTCTCGATTCATTTGATATCGTTGCCCTCGTTGGCGAGCTCAACGATGAATTTGACATCGAAATCAAGCCCAACAACCTTGTTCCCGAGAACTTCAACTCAGCAAAGGCTATGATGGCTCTTATCGAGCAGCTCCAGGACGAATAATATGAATTTGGAAAACCTTAAAAAATTCAACAGCCAAATCGGCACGCCGTCCTATGTTTTTGACCTGGACATATTTGAAAAGCGCGTCAATTTGGTAAAAAAATACTTTGGCGATAAAACAGGCATTTGTTTTTCAATAAAGGCAAATCCGTTTTTACTCGGCAGACTTCCCGAAACCTTTGATAAAATCGAGGTTTGCAGCCCCGGTGAGCTTACAATCTGCGAAAAAACTGGCGTAGATATGAGCAAAATCATATTTTCTGGCGTCAACAAAACCAAGGCTGACGTAGAGCGCGCCGCTGACGATAAGGTAGGCACGTTCACAGCCGAAAGCATGCTCCATGTTGAGCTTGTAAACAGCGCCGCGTTAAGCAGAAACACGGTTTATCCCGTGCTTCTCAGAGTAACCGACGTAAAGGGCGGAAGCCAGTTCGGTATGCAGGACTGCGACGTTATTGAAATCATTAAGAACCGTGATTCCTATAAGGGCATCAAAATTGTAGGCATCCACTATTTCACAGGCACACAAAAGCGCAAGGCAAAGCCCATCATCAGAGAGCTTGACTTTGTAGCTGATTTCATTGCAAAGGTGAAAGACGAGCTTGACTTCACAATTGAGCGCGTAGAATACGGCACAGGTCTTGCAATCGATTACTTTGCGGACGACGCCGACGAGCAGGAGGAAGCCCGCCTCAGCGAGATTTCGCCCAAAATCCGCGAAATCGCGGAAATAGCAGACCTCACGGTTGAAATGGGAAGATTTTTTGCCGCTCCCTGCGGATATTACTTCACAAAGGTAATGGACGTAAAGACAAATTACGACATCAATTACGCAATTGTTGACGGCGGCATGAATCAGCTTAAATACGACGGTCAGCTTCAGGGAATGCAGATCCCAAAGATCATTCACTTAAAAGCGAATGAATCAAATCAGGAGGAAGCAAAACCCTGGACATTGTGCGGAAGCCTTTGTACAACAGCCGATATTCTTGCGAGAAATGTATCATTCAACGGTCTTGAAATCGGCGACACCCTTGTTTTCTGCCGTACAGGCGCGTATTCAGTAATGGAAGGCATGGCTGTATTCCTCAGCCGCGAAATGCCCGTAGTTACCGTATACTCTGAAAAAGAGGGTGTAACCGTACTCAGAGAGATGCTTTACACCGATATCTTTAATACCCCATAATTATTGGAGAGATTTTATTGAGTTACACATCCGTTAATTTTATTTTCTTTGTCCTTGTGACAATGCTTGTGTACTTTTTATTTCCCAAAAAGAATTATAGATGGACAGTATTGCTTGCGGCAAGTATATTTTTCTATCTTGTCGCGGGCTATACCTATGCCATGTTCATTGTATTCACAGCCGTCAGTACATTCCTTACGGGCCTGTGGATTGACAAGATAGCGCGGGATTCAAAGAAGTACCTGAAAGAAAACAAAAAGACGCTGAGCAGGGACGAGAAGAAAAAGTTCAAGAGCAAAACCAAGGTAAGAAAACGCCTTGTAATGGCTCTGGTATTAGTATTAAACTTTGGAATTCTCGCGTTTTTGAAGTACTACAACTTCTTCGCGGGAAGCCTCAACGACATGCTCGGGAGTTTCGGAATGGACTTCTCCGCTCCGACGCTCAAGCTTTTCCTGCCGCTCGGTATTTCGTTCTATACCTTCCAGTCAATGGGCTACATTGTGGACGTATACCGCGAAACCACTCCGCCGGAAAAGAATCCATTTAAGATGCTTCTGTTCGTATCATTCTTCCCGCAGATCATCCAGGGACCTATCAGCCTGCACAGTCAGCTCGCCCATCAGCTCTATGAGGGACATGAGTTTGACTTTACCCGTTTCAAACACGGCGCTGAGCTGATTATCTGGGGTTTTGTCAAGAAGATGGTAATTGCCGACAGAACAAATATTCTTATTACTTCGGTAACCGATAACTACGGCAACTACTGCGGCTCAACGCTCACCTTCACGGTAATTCTTTACTCCCTCCAGCTATACGCTGACTTCTCGGGCGGTATTGATATTTCACGCGGTGTAGCGCAGATCTTCGGCATAGATATGATAGACAACTTCAGACGCCCGTACTTCTCAAAGTCAATCAACGAGTACTGGCGCAGATGGCATATCTCACTCGGCGCATGGCTCAAGAACTACCTGTTCTATCCGGTCGCCATGTCTAACGTGTTCATCAATGCCAGCAAGAAGATGAAGAACACACGCTTTGGCAACACAGCGGCAGGCACACATGTTTCAAAGGTACTGCCCACAAGCGTTGCGTCACTTATAGTATTCCTCGTCGTTGGTATCTGGCACGGCGCGGACTGGAAGTATGTAGCGTTCGGCGTATGGAACGGCGGAATAATCATGCTTTCAATTCTGCTCAAGCCGATCTTCGACGGAATCACCGCAAAGCTCCACATCAATCCAAAATCCTTTGGATTCTCACTGTTCCAGATTTTCAGAACCCTGCTTGTAGTACTTGTAGGCTATGTATTTGATATCGCTCCGAACTTCGGTTATGCGATGGATACATTTGTAAAATTCTTCACGGATCAGAACATTCCGCTCATGACTCAGCAGTATGCCGAGATGAACATTCTCAGCAATAAAGACTATGCGATCATCGGTATCGGAGCGGCTCTGATATTCGTTGTCAGCCTGATTCAGGAAAGACATCCCGAAAAGACAATCAGAGAAATGATAGACAGAAAGCCTTTTGCCGTAAGATGGCTCACAGTCTACGCAGCAATTATGGTTATCATTATCTTTGGTATTTACGGCTCAGGATACAACGCCGCGGATTTTGTCTACATGCAGTTTTAGAGGTAATCTATGCAAAAAGGATTATCAGCAAAAAGAATTATCAAGATAGTCGCTCTTTTTGTTGCGGTTCTTGTAACAAGTTTGTTTTTGCAGCAATTCATCTTAATTCATTACGACAGCAACCGTTTACGATTAGAAGGCTTTTATCTTGAGGAAAAAAACACAATTGACGTTGGTTTGATTGGCTCAAGCGAGGTTTACGCAAGCTTCGCACCGGGAATGGCGTATGAAAAATTCGGATTCACGAGCTTTGACTATGCGTCCGCGTCATGTACTCCCACCGCCTCAATAACTCAGGTCAAGGAGATGATGGATCAACAGTCACCAAAGCTTATCCTCATGGAGGTAAACGCTTTCCTGTACGGTGTTGACTCACAGGGAGTAGACGTAAACGCGTTCAAGGATTCAAGTATCCGTAATTATATCGATAACATCCCGATGAGTGATAACAAAAAGGCGTTCCTTGACGAGTACATCGAAAAGGATCAGCATATTGAGTACTATCTGCCTTTGATAAAGTATCATTCGGCGTATAACGATATGCCCGATTCGTTTAAATATATGAGGGCTTGTTTTGAGCAGAAGCTCAGAGGAAACACCATTCTAAAGGGCTTCAAAACAAGAACAAGGGTATTCCA
>Ga0326513_10001042_pt1 | contig 22669 bp, 25 predicted proteins | sample 2_2465_0518_D_FD_203654 | JGI IMG/M metagenome (GOLD analysis project Ga0326513, IMG submission 203654) | Bovine rumen microbial communities from UC Davis, California, United States - 2_2465_0518 | ecosystem: Host-associated > Mammals > Digestive system > Stomach > Rumen | place: USA... | reverse complement strand
GCGTACCCACTACTGGTGGCTGCGCAACCACGAGTGCCGAGAGAAGCACCTGCCGAACATCTACCCATACGCCCAGCCCTACCGCGACCCCGACAATCCACACAACTACCCCCCCCCAATGGCAGAAGGACATGGCTCAGTGGTGCAACAAGCACCAGATATTCCAGATATCGGAGTTCAAGGACTTCTCGCCCCGCAAGGGCTTCAAGTGCGAAGAGTATCTGAAAGAATTTTTAATCTGAATTTTTAAATAATTTCCCTGCGCAAGCAGGATAAGACAAAAGAGCGATATGACAGACAACAGAATGAACCCCCTCGACGTACTCAACAACATGAGCAAGGAGGCGAAGGAGATTGAGAAGATGAACGCGAAGATCAAGCGCAAGGGCTAAGGAAAGAAATTATCAGAAATTACCATTTAATTATTTAGGCGATATGATACTACACAGATTTATGTCAGAACAGGAGTTCGACCAATTCCGACAGGGCGAACTGCTGGAGAATGACACCGACCATCGGAAGGATGGCGCTGACACCGACAGCGTGGGCTTCTGCTTCTTTCCGGAAGAACCCGACGATGCCTTCCGCTGGCTTTCGGGCATCGTGACGGACGACGTGTGCGCCACCTTCGACGTGCCCGACCATCTGGTCACGAAGTCACGCGGTACATACTGCGACCCCGACAAGTCGGACAATTCGCTTGGCGCTGCGCTGGCCGACATTTTCTCGGCAATGATGGGCGAGGTAATGGAGAACGCGGAGATGATGGAGAAGGTGGAATACTGCTGCACGGAGTATTCGGCCAAGGACTTCAAGCTGCTACGCTTCGAGTACAGCAAGCGGATAAAGGAGCAGAGGCGGCAGATGGCCGAGTGGAACCGCACGAAGGAAGAATTGCCGGAGGGCGTACTGGTGCAGGGCACGGTGACACGTCTGTGCAACAACTATGCTGTCAGAAAGATTGCCAAGGCCCTCAGTCAGACAATATGGAAAGACCGCTCCCACATGACGGCAGAGTACGACTATGGTGGCTATGTGAGTCTCTTTCTGCCCGATGGTCGCCTTGTCCTTGACGGTGACAGCGTGGAAGTACACCAAGACGGCGTTATACTTGTCAACGGAAAGCTGACAGGAGACAATTTCCCACAACTGACAATCAACAGCGGATGCTTCCCAGGCGATACCCATTACGGCCTGCGCCGGTTTGATGGGGAGGATGTAGAAATCCCAGAAGACCTCTACATAAAATATGAAGAAGCGATGAGACAATAATCAACAAAGACAAAAGAGCGATATGGAACAACTTAAAGTTTATGCTGCCACGCTGGAGGAGAAGGCGGAGGCACAAATCAGGGAGATGAGCCAGTCGGAGGCCTACGGCGACTGTCTCGTCCGCATCATGCCCGACTGCCACGCCGGGGCGGGCTGTACCATCGGAACGGTCATCAGCCTGCGAGACCGCATCGTGCCCAACACTGTGGGCGTGGACATCGGCTGCGGCATGCAGGTCGTCAGACTCGGACAAGCAGACATCGACCTCGAAAGGCTCGACCGCGTGGTGAACAACGAGATACCCAGCGGCTTCAATATCCACGAGAGGCCCGTAGAGACGGAGCCCTTCATCGACCGCCTGCACAGCCGCGAGGCCATCGACGCCGACGTGGCGCAGCGCTCAATCGGCTCGCTCGGCGGCGGCAACCACTTCATCGAGGTGGACGAGGGCAGCGACGGCGAGAAGTATCTGGTCATCCACTCCGGCTCGCGCAACCTCGGCAAGCGCGTCTGCGAATACTGGCAGCAGCGGGCCGAGGAGCACCTGTGCCGCACGCTGGGCTACGACGAGCGCGAGATTGTGGCCCGTCTGAAGACAGAGGGACGGCAGCGCGAGATAGCCGACACCATCCGCGAGGCCAAGCAGAAGGCGAAGCGGGTGCCGAAAGACCTGGCCTACATCGAGGGAGAGGATGCCGAGCGGTATCTGCACGACATGAAGCTGTGCCAGTTGTATGCCGAGGAAAACCGCCACGCGATGGCCCGGATTATCTGCGACGCTATGGGGTGGACGTTCCCGAACCCCGCCAACTTCAGCACCATCCACAACTACATCGACATCCGCCACCGCATCCTGCGCAAGGGAGCCGTCCGCGCACTGAACGGCGAGCAGCTTATCATCCCGATGAACATGCGCGACGGCTCGCTCATCTGCCGTGGCCGTGGCAACATCGACTGGCTCTACTCGGCACCCCACGGCGCGGGCCGCCTGATGTCGCGCAAGCAGGCTCAGCAGACAGTCAGTCTCGACGAGTTCCGCCGCTCGATGGAGGGCATCTACTCCACCAGCGTCTGCGCCGAGACCATCGACGAGAGCCCGATGGCCTACAAGCCCATGCAGGAAATCGTCAGCCAGATAGCCGACACGGTGGATGTGGTCGATGTCATCAAGCCCATCTACAACTTCAAGGCCAAGACCCCCGAGAAGCCCGACTGGAAGGCACTCAAACACAAGCTGATTAAGGAGGACTGAGCGATGAAAGCAAAGAAGCCTAACGAAATACGCGAAGAGGTGCGAAAGCAGGTGGCCGCGAAATATAAAGAAGAAATCGAGCGGCTGAAGAAACTCGCCAATGACCGCTGGGACAACTACATCGACGCGACCAAACGACTGTCGGATCTCAATGACGAGAATGCCCTGCTGAAAGAAAAGGTTGCCGCTCAGCAGGAATGGATAGAGCGACTGATGGAGTTTGTCAACATGCCCGACGAGAAACGCGGCGCGGCTGTCAAGGAGTACGTAGAGAACCGCAAGATGTCCGAACAGTTCCGCGAACTGTTTAGCCCCTACTTCGATGCGCTCAACCGCCTCAATATTCTTAGTCTGTAATCACACATTTAATTATTTATATGAGCGATATGACATTTACCAACGAAGACAAGGAAATGGTTGCGTGCCTGGTCAGGCATTTTGAGAAGGAGCTTGACGAACTGCGCAACGACCAGTACGGACACCAGGAGATAGTATCGGACATGAAAGAGTCGTGCCGCGAAAAAATCGACTGGCTGGGAAAACTACAGAAGGCGATGGAAGAGGAACCGGCACAGGTTGACCTCGACGACGCAGACCCACACCATCTCGTGCATCAGCACGATATGCTCATCCCCGCCGACACCTACGACGCCCTGCGCCGACTGGGCATCCTCGACACATCGGTGCGCTCTCACAACGTCGGCGAGAGCGACTACTCGCAGCACATCATCCAGCCGTGGAGCGTCATCCAGGAGTACCGCCTGAACTACTGGGACGCCGACGTGGTGAAGCGCATCCTCCGCCACAAGCAGGGCGACCCCCGCCGACTGGACTACGAGAAGATCATCCACATCTGCGAGGAGCGCATCCGGCAGATAGAGGCGGAGGAGGAAGAATAGCAATCAAAACAAAAAAAAGAGCGATATGAAAATCTTATCAAGACCAAAGAAGAATGCCGAGGAGTATGGCAGATGGGCGGTGAACCCGTATGTCGGGTGCAGCAATCAGTGTGAGTACTGCTATCTGCGGAAAGGCCCGTCGGGCAAATACCTCGGGCAAGACCGCCCCGTGCTGAAGAAAGGTGTGGTGAATGAGGAGCATGCCTATCACCTGGCGATGACTGAAATCATCGAGCACAAGGACGAGATTATCCGCGACGGCGGACTGTTCATGACCTTTACGTCGGACCCGTGCCTGCCGAATACGCGCAACCTGTCGCTGACCATCGCCCGCGATGCAACCTACCAGATGCACATCCCCGTGATGTTGCTTACCAAGGATGCTACTTTTCTCAACCTCGATTCATTTACCGAGCAAATACTTGGATTTGATAAAACAGAACAATGGAGCCGAAGTATTCCCTTCTATCATACAGGCCACGGACGGCTCAACTTCATCGACAACCCGCACTTTACCAGCGACCCCGACCCCATTGCATTCGGCTGGACGCTGACAGGCCACGACGAACTGGAGCCCGGCGCCTCGCCCAACGCCGACCGCATCAAGGCTATGAGCCAACTGTCTGCCGCAGGCTTCAAGACCTGGGCCAGCATCGAGCCGGTCATTGACTTCGACTCCAGCTTCCGCATGATACAGCAGGCACTCGATGCGGGCTGTCAGCACTTCAAGATCGGACTGATGACCGAGCACACGAAAGTATGCCGCCGGGGCTTCACGCTGGGCGGCACGGCCTTCGAGCCCTACGACCCCGCCCGCTGCCTGGCCTTCGTGCAGGACGTGATGCAGCAAACGCGAGACCGCGCCACGGTGTACTGGAAGCAATCGTTCCGCGACTTTATCGGCGGAACCGGCAAGCACCGCCTGTTCAGCGACGACGAGCTGCACAAGATCTTCGACGACTATCCCAATGCCGTCGGCAAGGACTGGAGTATGTTTTCTAAGTGAATAGTGAAAAGTGAATAGTGAATAATTTGCTACCGCCGTTCAGTAAACGAGCGTATTACGCGAGTCCACCACAGCGGCAGCCCAAACAAATAAAAACGACTATGGTACATTTCGGAAAAACGCAGGACGACGAACTGCAAATCATCGTCACTGGCCAGGACATCGAGTCGCTGCGCCGCATGATTGTCTCATCTTCGCTCATGGAGCGCCGCACGTTCTATGGGCTGAAGGAATACATTGAAACGGAGTTCAAGAACGTAATAGACGAAACGATATGATAGAACTGCCCAAATACTCCGTACCCACCTACGATCCGCATGCGCTGGCCCCGAACCAGCACACCGACTTCACGCGCCGCATACCGACGGGCTTCACGCAGAAGCAGCTCGACCGCGACGCACGGATCATCCAGCAAATCATTCGAGCCTACGACGAGGGTGGCCCACGGGCAGCAGAGGAGGTGATCGACATCTTCCGCCGCAAGGCCAAGCTGCTGACCAATCCCCGCTACTGGGAGGTGATGCGCACCGTGTGGGTAGCCGCCGGCAGCACCGAGACGGCCCACATCTTCCGCACGATGATGAAGTCCACACGTCCCTGCCGTTCCTGGTTTATGACTCCAGAGGACGCACAGGCCCTCAACGCGATGCAGTTCCCGATAACCGTGTGGCGGGCCTACTCTATGCGGTACATTGACGACCTGCCGCACGACATCACACCCGGCGATATCGTTGACCTGCCCAACACCGACCCCGGCATCTCGTGGACCATCGACAAGGAGTGGTGCATCGGCTATGCCAAGTCGAAAGGCCGCGTCATTCGCGAGCGTCAGGTATATCGCGGCGACATCTTCGCCTACGTCACAAGGCGCGGCGAGAGTGAGATGATAATCTTAGACTGAAAGATTTTTTTAACTAATTTCCCGTCGCCGCTCGGCATCCCGTAAGGGTGACGCTTGCCAGAGCAAGAAGACGGCTTAAAAGCAAGATGATTATGGCAACAGAACAAGACGACAAGACGATCCAGAAGATGAGCGCGTTCCTGACCTACCTCGACAAGGGAATGACAGAACTGGCCACAGTGAGCGAGATGATTATGGCCCAGAGCATGGCGGCGAACAGCAGCGTGGGACTGCCGGAGTGCGACTTCGACCCGGAAGAGGGCATCTCCATCTGCATCCCCGGCAACATGATGGGGTATATCAAGACTGAGCAGCGCTACTGGCAGGTGGTGGCCTACTGCGTCATCCGCAGTTTCGTACTGCGGGCGCTGTGGCACGACATCGGCACGCTCGACCAGGCCTGCGAGTCGTTCCTCCGACAGACCGCCGAGCGACAGCAGCCCCGAAACCCGGTGAGCCGCCTGTGGCACCGCCTGACGCACCGCCGCAACCTTGGCGAGCACTACCTGCGGATGTTCCGCGAGGGACAGCAGATATACTGGAAATACCAGTCGCTACTCTAACCCCCAACAAAAACGGCGAGAACAATGAAACCAGTAAAGATCAATCTATCGACGCAGCCGCGAGAGCTGCTGGACACGATGTGCGAGGAACTGCCCGTGGCTTGGTATCACTTCCGCAAGCAGATAGGCTCCTCGCTGCAGTATCAGAAGCACGAAGACCGGCTGCTCGACCAGGCACTGGAGGAGCAGCGCAGTCTGGTGAGCGATATCGGCGAGTGGATATCACGGGTGGGCAACCGCTGGATAACCTACGTCCACACCGAATACTTCCCACAGGCCATGCACGCGATGGCCACCCACGTTTCGTTCATCTACTACGAGACCTACGCCTCGTGCGGAGCCTTCTTCCCGCTCTATGCGCCGCCCTCGGTCAAGAGCCGTGGCAAGCAGAAGAAACAGGTACCCTATGGCATCGTCATCTATACCGACCACTTCTTCCTGCAGATGTCGAACCGCACGGGCAAGAAATACCGCTCGCGGGAACTCATCCGCGAGTTCGTGACCACCCGCGACGCCCACGCCATGCAAGCCGACGACGACGGCAGTCTGGTGGTGCGCTTTGTCGGAGGCTACGGTTTCGGCAAATGGTGGGAGGAGGACGGCATCCGCGTCTGCCAGGTGCGCACTTACCTGAACGAGAAGGGCGGCGACAGCCTGAACCGCCGCCAGCAGCGGCTGGTGGAGAAACTCAACGCCTACGCCGTGCTCTACGAGGACGGCATGTACAACCCCGACGTGGCACTCAGCTCCGCCGTCTCGGCATCCATCACCCGCCGTCCTGACGTGCTGGCGAACATCAGCGACAAGATAGACGTTGAGACGATGCGAAAGATTTCCGCCAACCCCACCACGCAGGCCGACTACCAGCGCACGCTGGAGAAGCGGCTGAAGGCTATCAAGACGCTCGGTATCGACCGTGAGATGCAGTTCGCCACGGCACTGACTATGGGTTACATCGGACTGATGGAGAAGATGCTTGGCATGGAGATCAACGAGGCGCAGGTGGCCGTCATTGCCCCGTTCGTCAGCATGGAGTGCGGCGATATGGTCAGGAAGTATGCCCGCCGCGACATGTCGCAGACCACCGATGCCGAGCAGCAGGAGTTCAACGACGACTTCATCCGCATGTCGGCCCGCATCGCCCGCCGCATGCACCTGCGCAGCATGACCGAAGAACGCATCCGCGAGGTGGTGGAGAAAATGAAGAATGAAGAGTGAATATTTTTTAATCCAATTTTTAACTAATTTCCCTGCGACAGCAGGCTTAAAACACCAACAACAATGAGATCAAGAACAGCAACATGGTTTGAGTGCAAGGTCCGTTACGAGAAAGTCATGGAGAACGGCTTGCAGAAGAAAGTGACCGAACAGTATGTCGTGGATGCCCTCAGCTTCAGTGAGGCCGAGCAGCGCATCACCGAGGAAATGTCCGCATACATCAGCGGCGAGTTCGAGGTTACCGACGTGAAGAAGGCACAGTACAAGGAGGTATTCTTTAGTGACGCGGCGAATGACGACCGCTACTACAAGGCCAAGCTCGCGTTCATCACCATCGACGAGCGCACGGAGAAGGAGAAGCGCAGCAACGTCACCTACCTGGTGCAGGCCACGTCGCTCGACGGTGCCGTCAAGAACATCAACGAAGTGATGGACGGCACGATGATAGACTATGAGAAGTCGAACATCGCCGAAACCAAGATTATGGACGTCTTCGAGTATGCTCAGGATAAGTCTGCCGAACTCATGGATCGCATGGCAGAGGAACTGAAAGACCGCAGTAAGACAGTCGAGGAGATAGTAGACAAGTATGTCAAGACCGCTACGCCGGAACTACGCCAGCAGCTCATCGACAAGCTCACCGCCATGCGCGAGAACGGGCAGGTGCCGGAAAAGGAGTAACAGACTACGGATTAAACGAATTGAACAGTATGACCGACAAAGAGACAACAACCCCTGCCTACACCGTCAGCCGATACACCACCGACTGGCCCGACTGCACGAACATCGTGCTCATGCTTCACCCGATGGGCGACCAGCGGCAGACGGTGGGCATCATCGAGGCGCATTTCCACAAGACGGGCGAGCGGCAGGGCGAGGCTTACCTGTGGAACCTCTACGTCGAGCCCCCGCACCGCCGCCAAGGCTGCGCCCGTCTGCTGCTCCGCACCGCCGAGCAGGAGGCCCGCAGCCACCACTGCCACACCGCCAAATTGGAGTGGAGCCTGAAGTACAGCCCCCGCTGGGTGCTCGACTTCTACACCCGTCTGGGCTACGACGAGCGCGAGTTTGGCAAGGACAACGCATGGCTGGCGAAGAAACTCGAAAGCGCCATGCTTAATGCCAAACAAAATGGAAAGGGATAAGCAATGAAACATCAGAAAGTTTATATCTCTGGCCCGATGACTTCAAGTGACAGCGAGGAGCAGGCGCGGAACGTACAGGCGTTCCACGACTGCGCCGCGCTGCTGCGGGCCTCGGGTTGCCGGCCCGTGAACCCGGCAAATGTCTGGCCGTGCAAGTACCCGCGCATCTACCGCCTGCTGGAGCGCCTGTTGGGCGAGGACGCTGCCTACCGCACGGTGCTCGTCTATGACCTCTGGCTGCTGTCCCGCTCTGACAGCATCTGCATGATAGACGGCTGGCAGTTGTCGAGGGGCGCGAAGATTGAGGAGGGCTTTGCCTTCCGCCTGGGCATCGTCCGCTCGCACACCTACGACCCCAAGCAGCAAAAGCTCATGCCCTTTCAGAAGGACAGGAAGAAGCGTAAATTAACGGAAACAAAAACCAATCAAAACAAGGAATAGAAAAATGGATCTAACAGGCACAATCACAGTAGTGATGCCCGCGCAGTCGGGCGTCTCGCAGCGTAGCGGCAACGCATGGATGTCGCAGGAGTATGTCATGGAAATCCCCGGCCAGTGGCCGCGCCACATCGTCTTCCGCATCTTTGGCGAAGACCGCATCAAGCAGTTCAACCTTCGGCAGGGCGAACAGAACGTCACCATACAGTTCGACATAGACGCACATGAGTACAACGGTCGCTGGTTCAACGAGGTCCGCTGCTACAACGTGCTTCGCTCCGTAGGGCAGCAGCCGTATCAGCAGCAGGCTCAGCCGTCAGCCATCAGCCCTCAGACATCACAGTCGCCCTTCCCGCCGCAGGTGAACGCCCAAGGCCAGCCAGCAGGACAGCCGGGCACCGACGACCTGCCATTCTGATACAGGGTCGCTACGCTCAAAATTATTTTTAAAATTCTGTTTAAAATTTTCAGGCGACATGAACAACGAACTACACATACCCCTTCACCGCGCCATCGACAAGGAGGCCATCCGCAAGCGCATCCAGCACGTCGGCGTGAAGGGACTCGACATTGACAAGGCCGAGGAGCTGGGACTGATGAGCCGTATCAGCAACCTGCTCTGCGCCATGCACTGTCTGACGATGACTGCCAACAACATCTACGGAGAGGTGGACAACCTCTTCGGCTTGGCACACGTGAAGAAGCACGAAATCAAACGCGCCTGCCAGGAGTTCCAGCAAGCCTATGACCGCTGGTACAAGTTCTGGCGCGAGTATCAGACCGTCGGCGGCGTGCAGGAGATGAACCGCGAGGCCGAAGACCTCGTGGAGCAGTACATGCGCTGGGCCGGGCTGCCCGTCCGCTGGGAACTGGGACAGCCGCAGGACGCACCCCGCGACACCGAACCGCTGATAGAGATTGACCGCGACGACAGCATCTGGCGACTCTACCGCGACGTGGCCGAGAGTGAGCCGATAGAGGACGATGAGACGGAGCGCGAGGAGTGGGCCGTATTCAGCAGCAGCGACCATCAAGATGGCACGAACACGATGACCTGCGTGGAGCGCGGCATCGGCAAGGCCGACGTACAGATGGTGGCCAAGCGCATGAGTGCTGCCGACCCCAACCGCCTCTATACGGCCAACCGCCTGCAAGTGGTAAAGGAGCGCCGTCTGGAGGTCGTCCCCGTCAAGGCCTTCCTCGGCGGCCAGGCGATAGGCAGCGTGAAGAGCGTGATTGTCAAGCGCAAGACAAAGAAGGACAAGGCGAAGGACACCGACGCGAAGGACGCACACATATAATATATATAAGAGCGATATGATAGAACTCGACACGATATACAACATGGACTGCCTCGAAGGGATGAAGATGATTCCCGACGGGGCGGTGGATGCCATCATCTGTGACTTGCCGTATGGGACGACGTGCTGCAAGTGGGATTCGATTATTCCATTTGAGCCGTTGTGGGAGCAGTACCGGCGCGTGGCAAAGGCAACGGCTCCGATAGTATTGTTCAGTCAGCAGCCTTTTACGTCGGCTCTTATCATGTCAAACATTGAGGAGTACAAGTACAACTGGACTTGGCAGAAAGACAGCGGCAGTAATTATCTCAACGCCCATCATCAGCCCATGAAGCTGACAGAGGACATCTGCGTATTCGGGCGTGCGGCAACTACCGAGAGCAAGAAAGGCATTTACCTGAACTACAATCCGCAGATGCGCCAAGGATTCAAACCTTACGCTTGTAGAAACGGCGCACAGAAGATGGACACGGCATTGGTACGCGGAAACTGCAAAGCGCAGCAGGGCGGTGCGTTTACCGTCAGCGACGGAAGTCGTTTCCCTGTCAATCTCATACAGTTCAACCGTGACAAAGAACGCTTGCATCCCACCCAGAAACCTGTCGAACTTATCCGCTATCTTATCCGTACTTACAGCGACGAGGGTCAAGTAATTCTCGACAACTGCATGGGCAGTGGCACGACGGCTATAGCGGCCATGAGGGAGAAGAGACACTTCGTGGGCTTCGAGCTCAACCGCGAATACTTCGACAAGGCTGTGGAGCGTATCAACCGCGAGCGACAGCAGCCTGCACTTGATTTCGCAACTGATTAAAAATTAAAATCATTATGGCAAAGAAAACATCAACACCTATTGACCAGGAGTTTCAGAAGTTTTGGGACGCATACGGCCTGAAGCGCGACCGAGTGGCCGCCGAGCGGGCGTGGCGGAAGCTCACGAAGAGCGACCGTCGCGCCGCCCTCGCCGGCATTGCCCGCTACCGCGACGACTGCGAGACACGGGGCATCCAGCGCATGTACGCCCAAGGCTATCTGAACCACCGGCGGTGGGAGGATGAACAGGACGCTCAGGCGGATTTGCAATCCGGCTGCACCGAGTATAAGGACTTGAAGTCCGCAACAAGCATTACAAATCCCGCCGAGCGGACGCAAGACAGCGACCTCCCCGACATGGCCATCTGGTAGGCTCCCATTTCAGGCCGACAGGCCGAATAATTTTTAATTTAATTTTTAACAAATTTCTCGGCTGCAAGCCGACTCAAAAGAAACGAAACAATGACACGGAAAATCATCTATTACTTAGTCCTGGCGCTGCTCTTCATAGCCGTGCCGATGGCCCTTGCCTGGCTGCTGCCCGTCCGTCTGATGGTGGGCATCCTCGCCGTTACCCAACTGCTCACGCTTATCATCGTGGGCGCAGTGATCCAAGACCTAAAATCGCGCAATCATGACAAAGAAGAGAACTAACCTCCAGCCCTGGCTCGACTATTTCAAGATGCTGCAGCGGTACGAGCAGAAAGGCTTCCTGGAGATAAAGCCCCAGGAGCACGAGGCGTACATCACCCGCGCCGCGCTGCTGACGCTAAGCCCCACCCCGGCCCTCCCCGAAGGAGAGGGGGATGCCGCTAACGGCAAAGCCCTCGCCGACACCCTGTCCCGTCTTCGTACCTACGCCGCTTACCGCTGGGCTCCTGCCGTCGGCCAGCAGCATCCCGTCGACATAAACGACCCCGATGCTGAGATACCCGTCATTCCCATCGAGGAGTTGACCGCCTACTTCTCGCAGCCCTTCGCCGTCCACATCGTCAAGGAGGACTACCCCCACGACCTGCTGCTCACCCTGCTGCTCCAGCGGAAGCGCACCTGGTACGGACGGACGAAAGACACCATCGAAGTCATCGACTACACAGAAAAGGGAAATCCGACATGACGACCGAACAAGAAAACTTGCTGCGCAGACATTACGCCGACACGCGGACAGACCTGTTGGCAGAAGAACTGGGCGTTAGCTACCGTACCGTGTGCCGGTGGGCAGCCAGCCTCGGACTGAAGAAGCACGAGGATTTCCGGCAGGGCTTCAGTGCCATCAACGGCAGCATGGAGCGCGACTGGAGTCACCGTCCGAAAGGCGAGGGCGCAAAGCTCTCGGCAGAGGTGACGGAATATCTGCGCCGACACTATGCCACGACCGACAACTGCGTGCTGGCCGCCCACTTCCATGTGAACGACCGCACCATCCGCCGCTGGGCCGACAGGCTCGCGCTGCGCAAGGACAGCGATTGGGTAAGGATGCACCGTGCCGCCAGACAAGGCATGATGCCCGAACAGCGCTTTCAGCTGGTGGCCACCATCCGCGAGCTCTACCCTGACGGTCTGCACGACGAGGAGCTTGTAAGGCGTACAGGTTATAGTTTCGATTCTATTCAGTGGATAGCCAGAAAGTATAACATCCGCCGCTCAGAAGAGTGCATCCGTCGTCATCAGCAGAAAATAGGCGAAATCAGTAAACGGCTGGCCGCTGAAGGAAAACTGAAACACGAAAAGACCCGCCAGTTGGAAGCCGTAGTGCAACGCGAGTATGCCACCGCCGATAACGATGAACTGGCCCGTAGGCTTGGCATCAGCATCGAGTATGTAAAACTGATGGCCCGCCGGCTCGGACTGAAGAAAACCCGCGAGTATCTCAGCGAACAGTTACGAAGAGCAAGGAAAAATCGTAAATCACAAAACAACAATGACCAAACCTAAATTCACCTACGGAGACCGCATCCGCCGCAAGGCGGGCGGCCCCGTCATTCCCATCGAGGAGTTGACCGCCTACTTCTCGCAGCCATTTGCCCTGCACATCGTCAAGGAGGACTACCCCCACGACCTGCTGCTCACGCTCCTGCTCCAGCAGAAGCGCACCTGGTACGGACGGACGAAAGACACCATCGAAGTAATTGATTACACCGAACAAAAAACCGAAGAAAAATGAAAACAATCGTTATCGTTATCGCCCTCCTGTGCTTCGCTGCATGGGTATGGCGCACAAAGTAAAATAGTTAAATCGTAAATAAATCGAAAACACCGTAAATCGAAATGAAACCTAAATTCACCTACGGCGACCGCATACGCCGCAAGGCTGGCGGACCCGTCGAGACCGTCCACGACCTGAACGATACGGCCTATTACTTCGAGGGCGGGGGCTTCTGTCTGCGCGAGGACGAGGACTGCTACCGGTTGGAGGAAGCGGCCACGGGCTTCTTCCGCGTCAGCGACACCATCGACGGCATCAATCTGCGCGACCATTCCTCCCACGGCTACGAAGACCTGGCCGACTTCCGCCGCGCCCTGCAGCAGCTCGTAGAGCGCTGGGGCGGGCGCACGGGCCAGTACGTCGGCTCGCGTCACGACTTTCTGCGCCTGCGCTTTGCCGACCTCTACCAGTGCGTCAGCGAGGAAGCGTGGCTCCCGCTCTATCTCCTGAAGGCCGCGCCCATCCCCGAGCGCTTCCTGGAGCCACCCCCCGACCCGTTCATCGAAGAGCTCGACCGGGCGATGTGGGGAGGGTGAGTTTAAGTTTCAAGGTTTTATGGATGGCCTGCGGCCAGAAATTATGAGACTGCGCCCTGACGGGCGGAAATTTTTCAAATTGGTTTCAAATTATTCAAATCTTCTTTTTGAGAAATTCTGAATTAAATTTGTATAATTTCCCGGCGACAGCCGGCAGTCTCTAATTTCTCGGCGAAGCCGATAGCAGTCCTTTAATCTCTTAGGATTGCTTCGCAAGAAATGGGAATAAAAAATGGGATTAAAAATATTTTTAGACAATTTTTAGCATTCATTTTTAGACCATTTCTCGGCGACAGCCGATACCCTATGCCCTTGCTCCTCGCCGCCCCGCGCATTATCTTCCCGCCGTACACAACAGGATAAAGAGAAAGACAAAAGATGTTAGACGCAATCAAGAAGTTATTCAAACGCAAGCATACTACTCCCAGTCCTGCAAGGGCGGAACAGGGGGTGGAGCCTGTTCCCCTCCGCATCGAGGGCGTGAAGCCCGCACCGCTCACAGCCGAACCCGACGACGCGGAACTGGCGGCACAGGCGCTGCTGGAGTCGATGGCTTCGCCGGAGCAGAATCGTAATGACGATATATCGGAATATCGAAATAACGAAAAGCAGGACGGCAAAACCGCCCAGCCCCGCGACGCAGCCTATTACCACGCCCTCGCCGACCGCATACGCTCCGCCCGCAGCGCCGAGGCACGGCTGGTGATGCGCCTGCTGGCCTCCGTAGAAGAGCAGCTGGCGGAGCCGACGGCACTCTATAAAGGGCAGTGGGGCGACACGGAGCGAAAGCTGTACCGCGCTATGGACATCGCCGAGCGCGTAGGCGGCGAGTTAAAACATCGCTGGCAGCACTGCCTCGCCAACGTGCTCGTGCGACAGATGGAGGAGGAGCGCAAGGCGACGGAAGATGGAAGACGGAAGATGGAAGATGAAGAATCATCGGAGTCGCGCGAAAGCCCCGCTGAAACACCCTCTCAGAACCCGACCGAGGGTCGGACCACCAACCCGACCGAGGGTCGGCTTGCCATGCCGACCGAGGGTCGGCCTGCAGACACCACTCTGGAGACATCATCGCAAACAGTGCTGCCGGTCACGGAGGCAGCCATCAACCAACCATAAGCGCCGCGCCGTGACCGCGACGTATAGGAGACATCAGAAATGATAGAGTATGTAGGACAAATCAACCTGCCGAACGAGAACTTCGGACAGTCCGAGAAGACCATCACCGCCAACGAGACGGTGCGCACAGCCGACGCCAAGGCGCTGGCACGCGAAATCCACCACCAGAACACGCTCATCCCCGAGACCGTGGCTGAAGCCGTGCTGCAGCACTTCTGCAAGGCCGCCGTCGAGAAGATGACCGAGGGCTTCGCCATCCAGCTCTACAACGGGCAGGACGTGGCCATGCGCATCTTCCCCGACGTGCATGTGAAGGGCGGCAACATCAACCTGAAGCGGGCCCGCGAGCTCGACCCCACCATCCAGACCGAGGCCGACATGGTGGAGAAGGCAGGCGCCCTGATCGACAAGGCGGGCCTGAAGGTGAGCGTCCGCGCCGTGGTGCAGCAGAAGTTCACCGACCTGCTGGATAAGGAGGAGTACCAGCTGAAGCGCACCGGCATCGTGGAGAAGAAATTCACCAAGGACGACACCACCGACGGCGGCTCGACCGACGACAACGGCGGCGAAGGCTCCGGCGGCGAAGGCGGCGGCTCGACCGACCCCAATGAGTGAAGCAGCGAGAGCAGTGCCATGCTCGCATGAGCACTGCCGAGTCGCGACCACTCTTCGACCGTAAGGTCAACGAGTAGTCGTTCTCTGAACGATGGTATTTGATTATTGCCAGCCCGTCGTGCTTCGTGAGAAGCGCGGCGGGCTTTCTTCGTGCGCCGAGCGCACATCTTCCATCTTCCATCTTCCATCATCCATCATCCTCTCGCCCTTGATTTTGACGACACATAGCCCTATCTTCCCCACAACCGACGGAGAGCCGCAGGCACGGCGCAAGCAAGCAATAATCGTAAACACAAAAGGGAATACCGCGCCGACCGCCTGCGGCCTCTTTCGATGAAACGGATTTATACAACACAAAGACGATATGGCAGTAAACAATGATATGTACGGCTCGAAGGTGCTGCTCCAGAAGTGGAACTGGCGCGACCGCCGCATCATGGCATGGATCAACAACTTCGTAAAGATTACAGGAGCGAACACCCTGGAGGATGTCGACCGACAGAAGATATACAAGACCGGAAAGCTGCGCCGCTCGCTGCGGTGGAAGACGTGGGCGGCCAGCGGCGGCGACGCTCAGGTGTTCGAGGCCAGCTATATCAACTATGCCAAGTTCCTCGAACTGGCCGTAGGCTTCCGTTACCGCTACACCTCGCCCGTGCCGCCCATCCCAGGACGCAAGTGGCAGCCCATCCCCGTTGGCGACCGCCCCTACAAGGGCCGCCCCGCCGTGGTTCCCGAGATGCGCAGCCAGGCCAAGAAGTTCGCCACGATGGCCACCAACCACTTCTCCTTCGTAGGCACCATGTTCCTTGCCTACGCCATGGGCGACAACCAGAGCGCCCACGCCGCCGTCAACCGCGCATTGTTCTGGTCGATGCGCCGTGGAGCTTTCGACAGATAACCCCAACCAACACCTATACACAATATGGCAACAAGACACAGCATCGTTCACATAGAGTTTCAGGCCAACGCCGGAAAGGCCAACGCCGCACTGAAGGCGCTGCAGAGCGAGGCCGCCCGCACCAAGAGCGAGGTGGAGCGGCTACGCGGCGAGCTATCGAGAGCCAAGGCCGCCAACCTGCCGACCGACCAGATACAGAAGCTGGAGGCCGAGTTGAAGAAGGCACGCACGGAGCACAGACAGTGGCAGAGCGCACTTGACAACAACCTGAAGGGAGTACGCGCCCTCGACGAAGCCATCAAGATGTTCAACAAGGGCAAAGGCTCGGTGGAGGGCATGAACGCCGCCCTCTCGAAGACCGCCCTCAATGCCGCCAAGCTGCAGCAGAGCCGTTCCGACGAGGGCAGCAAGACGTGGAAGGAAATGGACGCGCTGGCCGTGGCCCTGAACCAGAACATCATGCGCTGCAACACCGCCCTCAATCAGATGATCGGCACCATCAAGAGCGGCGGCCCGGTGAGCAAGTCGACGCTGACGCAGGCCAAGACCGACCTGCAGCAGATGATAGCCCTGGAGGAGCAGGGGTCGAAGGGGTGGGTGAAGTACACCGGACAGCTGAAGGTGGTGGAGGGAGCACTCAACAAGCTCGCCGCCGAGGAGCAGCGCATGGCCGCACAGAACGTCATGTCGAAGGTGTTCAGCGGCCAGTACGTCACCAAGTCGCGCTCTGAACTGGAGAAGATGATTGCCACCCTCCAGCAGTATCAGGCCACCATCCAGGACCCGAAGGGCAACGGTGCCCGCCACTTCAACGCCACCGAGACGGCGATAAAGAGGCTTTCCGCACAGCTTGGCATCACCAAAGGCGACATCGTGACCGTCGATCAGGCTCTGGCCGTGGCTGCCGATGCCAACAACCGCTTCGCCAACCAGATTAGCCAGTCCATACAAGTGCTGCGCCAGCAGCAAGGGGCAGTCAATGCCGGAACGTCAGACTGGAAGAAGTACGAGGCCGCTATCAACGAACTCACGGAGCGCGAGAAGATTATGCGCGGCGAGGCCATCAGCCTTGCCGACGCATTGCGGATGTCGGCCACGGCGGGTACGTCGGGATTCTCCGGCACCGCGCAGCAACTACAGATGGCGCAGCAGGCCATAGAGAAGGCTTTCGCTACCACCGAGAAGGGCACGGCGAAGTATGCCAGGCTGCAACAGGCTCTGGCACGAATCAAGGCTGAGTCGGCAGGAGCAGGAATGACCCTGCAGCAGATGCAGCAGATACTGTCGAACCCCAAGGCGGTAAAGAGCGTCGATACGCTGAAGAACGCCGTAGCCAGGGCGCGGGCAGAACTGGAACTGATGGGCCAGCGCTCAGCCCGCCTGCAACAGTTGCTGGCGCAGGCTATGACGACCGGCAACACCAGCCGCATAAACGCACTAAGGGATGCACTCCGACAGAATACCAAGGCTTACGACGACCTGGCGGCATCCACCAAACGGGCCGACCAGGCACAGAAGGAACTGGCCAGCACCAGCAAGGGTAGTGCCACGGCTTTCGAGAAAGCATGGAGCCGACTGAAAACCTACATCAGCCTGTACGTCGGTGCTGCAGTCGCCATGCAGAAGATTGTGTCAACCTTCAGCGACCTCATGACGCTTAGCGACAAGATGGGTGAGGTGCGCAAGACTACGGGCTTCACCGCCGACGAGGTGGGGCGGTTGTCGGACAACCTGCGGAAATTTGATGTCCGCACAAATTTGGTATCACTCATGGAGACGGCAGCCAAGGCCGGCCAGTTGGGACTCAAGACTGAGCAGGACGTGCTGGGATTTACCGAAGCTGCCAATAAGATGATGATTGCCCTGCCTGAAATGGGTAACGAGGCTGCGACGGAAATGATGAAGGTGGCCACCGCCACGGGCGAGGTGGACAAGATACGCAAGGAGATGCAGGAAGGACTGATAGAAGGCTCGTCGGCTGTGGCTGTCGCCATGACGAAGATTGGCTCTACCATCGACCAGCTGCGTGCCAACAGTGCCGCCGCCGCTCCGCAGATTACGGATTTTGTCAAGCGCGTAGGAGCCGTGGGCGCACAGTCGGGCATCTCTATTGATCAGGTAGCCGCCCTCGGTGCCACGGTCGATGCGCTGGGTCTTCGCGTGGAGATGTCGGCAACGGCACTGTCGCGAATGATTCCCGCCATCAGAAACAATGCTTTCAATATTGCCAAGACCATCGGCGTGACGCCGGAGGTGATACGTCAGCTCTTTGATGCCGGTCGCGGCATGGACGTTATCCTTATGATATTCCAGCACATCAAGGAAGCCGGACTCGACGAGGACTCGATTGAGTCGCTGCTGGGCATGGCTGGCATGAAGGACGTCATGAAGGAACTGAACCAAATGGGAGCCCGTGCGGGCATCGTGTTCGCCGGCCTGTCGCAGAATGTCGACGAACTGCGAAAGAATCTTGGTATTGCCAGCGAGGCATACGAGGAGAACATGGCCATCGAGAGGGAGTTCCAGAAGATGAACGAGACGACCGCCGCCCGCTGGGCACGACTAAAGAACCAGGTGGAGGAGTCGTTTGTCTCCGACCGTGCGCAGCGAATGCTTGGCGGCATCATCGATGGACTGCGCTGGCTGGTGGACTTCCTGACGGGCAATCTCAGCCCGGCACTGAATGCCGTATCGACTGCCGTCAAGACGCTCATGACGGCATGGTTCGCATTTAAGATTGGACTTGGCGAGGCGATGTTTGTCACGGCTGGCTCCAGACTGAAAAGTTTGGGGCAGTCGATAGCACTCGTGGCTATGTACACCAAGCAATACATCGGCTTGCAATGGCAACTCGTGACGGCGCACGGCGCTCAGGAGAAAGCCGCCATTCGGGCCAAGATAGCCACGCTGGGATTCAACAAGGCTCTGAAGGCGAATGTCATCATGGCCGTGGTAGCGGCTCTGGGCTATCTGGCTATAAAGTGGTGGGAGAACGCCAACGCCATCAAGGCTACCGACAAGGCTTTTGCCGACCTGGAGCGGGAGTACAACAAGCAGGTGAATACCGTTGACACGCTGTTCCACAAACTCGCCAAGTTGCGTGAGCAGGAGCGCATGGCTGCCGTCCATGCCAAGGAGCAGGCAGAGGCAGAAGCCGCCAAGGCTGCCGCCACGGAAAAAGGAACCGCCGCCACCGAGGACTACATGAAGAAACTCAGTCTCGTTGACATGCTGGAGAAGCAGCGGGCAGAGACGGAGAAGTTCTTTGCCGACAACTTGAAGCGCCGCGCCAAGACCACCGAGGAAGCCGCACAGGCCGAGCAGACTGCCGCCAAGGCCACCGAGGAGATGGTGGCTGCGGGCAAGGGGCTGGCACAGCAGAGCGAGCTGATACGCGGACTGGAGGAGCAGCGGGCAAGCATCATGGACTTCCTCACTTCTCAGCACCTGAAGGAGGTGACGGTAATCGGCAGCAAGACTAAGGCCATGCAGAACCTTGCCAAGCAGAACGAGCTGATCAAGGGGCTGGAAGAGCAGCGGGCCAGTATTATGGAGCAGCTGACCACCCAGCACCTGAAGGAAGTGGTGGTGGTTGGCGATCGTGCCAAAGCAGAGAAAGCCCTGTCGCAACAATTCAATCTGATAAACAGTCTGGAGGCTACACGCTCGTCTATCCTGGAACAACTGAATACGCAACACCTACAAGGGGTGACTGTGGTAGGCAAGCGCAGACAGGCTGAGGAGTCGCTTGCCAAGCAGTTCGACCTCATACAGGATATTGAAAAACAGCGTGCCGCCGTCAACGAGATACTGATGCAGCAGCACTTGCAGGAGGTAGTAGTCATCGGCGACCGCACCAAGGCCGAACAAGCTATGGCCAAGCAGAGCGAACTGATCAGGGGTCTGGAAGAGCAACGTGCAGCCATCGGCGAAATATTGATGCAGCAACACCTGCAGGAGGTGGTTGTTACGGGCGACCGAACCAAAGCAGAGAAAGCCCTGACGCAGCAGAGCGAACTAATACGCGGGCTGGAGAAGCAGCGTGCCGACGTGATGGAGGTTCTGAACGCCCGCCACCTGCAAGAGGTGGTTGTCATCGGCGACAAGACCAAGGTCATGAAGAACCTTGCCGAGCAGAACGTGCTCATCAAGGGGCTGGAGGAACAACGCACCAGCATCATGGAACAACTGACCACGCAACACTTGCAGGAGGTGACGGTAATCGGTGACCGCACGAAAGCCGAGCAGGCATTGTCGCAGCAGAATCAGCTGATAGCAGGTCTGGAGCGGCAGCGTGCCAGTATCATGGAGCAGTTGACATCCCGGCATCTGCAGGAGGTGGTCGCCATTGGCGATCGTACCAAGGCAGAGAAAGCACTGGTCCAGCAGTTCAACCTGATAAACGATCTGGAGCAGCAGCGTGCAGGCATCATGGAGATGCTGACCACGCAGCACCTGAAGGAGGTGACGGTCATCGGCAGCAAATCGAAGGCTATGCAAAGCCTTGCCAAGCAGAACGAATTGATACGTAGTCTGGAGGAGCAGCGCACGTCAATACTGGAGCAGCTAACATCACGGCAACTGCAAGAGGTGGTCGTCATCGGCGACCACACTAAGGCAGAGAAGTCGCTGGTCCAGCAGAGCGAACTGATACGCAGCCTTGAAGAGCAACGGACTGGCATCATGGAGATGCTGACCACGCAGCATTTGAAGGAGGTGACGGTCATCGGCGACCGCACAAAGGCAGAGAAGGCCTTGACGCAGCAGAGCGCACTCATCAAGATGCTGGAGGAACAGCGCGCCGCCACAGAGGGGTTCCTGATGAACGCCGTCAGACAGACCACCGAGGCTACGGGCGACGCCACCAAGGCCAACAGCAGCCTGGCCACGGAGGAGCAGAAGGTGGCCGAGCAGACAGGAAAGGTGGAAGAGGGCATGCACCGCGTGAACATCGAGGGCAGCAAGTCGGCTGATGTCATCCGTTCCATCAACTCGAAGTACGGGCAGTATCTGGGCTATATGCTCAGCGAGACTACCAGCGCACAGCAGCTGGCAGCAGCCCGCGAGCTGATTAACAAAAAACTGCGCGAGACCATCACCCTGAAGCAGCAGGAGGCCGCGCTGGGCGATGTCGAGCAGGAGTACGGCGGCAAGGTGAACAAGAAAGCGTCGAAGATGGATAAGGAAATCTACGAGGTTTTCGGCAGCAACTACGATGCTGCTGCCCGCGTGTCGGTGGCTATCAGCGAGGCTGCACAGAAGTACGCCAAGGACGAGAAGGCTTTCGAGCAGGCCGTACAGAAAATACTGCGCGACAACAGCAAATATATCGACAAGAACAACGAGCGGATGAAAGAGCTGCGCGATTCATACGGCGCAGCCGGTATATCCATCGATGGCGAGGCCGAGAAGAAGGTCATCGCCGGCTTTACATCCGACATTCTTGACGAAGCAAAGAACTACCGCGAGGCCGTAGCGACCTATCAGGACGAGACGGCTGTGGTGAACCGTCGCTTCGAGGCTACGAACAACATCAACCGCAGAGCTTCCTACAACGCCGCCATACACGACATGAACGAAATCCTTGGCGACTGGAAGGAGCTGGTGGCACGCTACAAGAAAGCCGAGGGCGAAGAGAAGGAGAAACTGGCAGCAGAGGTGTATCGCCAGCAGCGCAACTATGCCAACGCCTTTGCCAACAACTCCGAATACTTCGGCGATGGTGACAAGAACCGTGGCATCATCGAGCGTCAGATTGGTCGCATGAAAAACTACGAGAAAGGACTGCGCTCCGTGGCGGGCGAGGCTATCCGCACCATCGACGCTATGGAGCATGCTGAGAGTTCGATAGCGAATATCAACCTCACTAATAATAATGAGAACAGCCAGAGAAATTCTTGGGGCGGCAAGCCGAGTGCCGAATCGACAGACTATAGGAATATGTCTGCCGAAGTACTCGTCAACCGCCGCAAGCAGATGGCCGATTTTGTCAATGCCATCCAGACAGATACAGACGTACAGAGTGTGCTAAAGGAGGATGCCGCCCTGAAGAAGGCCATCAAGGCGGGCATGTCGAGCGATATGCGCACGGTCATCGAGTGGTACAACGCGGAGCGACTGAAGATTCAGGACGAGTTGCACGCCCGTCACCTGACGAACACCGGCGACTGGCTCGACCCGAAGAAGGAGCGCGGGGCCAAGAAGCAGTTCCGCGACGAGATGGATGCCTACCTGCACGAGCTGGATGCCTACTACACAGAGCGTAAGACACGCATAGAGCAGGCACGCAACGACGAGGAGATAACCGAGGGCGAGGCGTGGCGGCGCACCATACAGAACGACAACGAGTGGCAGACGCGACGCGCCGAACTGCAGAAGCTCTACAGCCGCAAGCAGAAGGAGGTGACGCAGGAGGAGCTGGACGCTATCATCCGCATCATCGCCGAGCGCACGGGCGACTCGGAGTCGTTTGTCAAGGCAGCGA
>Ga0326513_10001041_pt1 | contig 22675 bp, 21 predicted proteins | sample 2_2465_0518_D_FD_203654 | JGI IMG/M metagenome (GOLD analysis project Ga0326513, IMG submission 203654) | Bovine rumen microbial communities from UC Davis, California, United States - 2_2465_0518 | ecosystem: Host-associated > Mammals > Digestive system > Stomach > Rumen | place: USA... | reverse complement strand
GTTGTTTTGGTATGTGGAAGGTACCTCTAAACACGGAAGAAGTGCCACTTTACACAGCAAAACAAGTTGTTTTGCTATCACAAAATAGTAGTGACACTTCAAGAAAAAGTGTCACTATGTCTAACGCGCTTACTATCTGTTAGTTAAGTTGTATAGTGACACTTTGCGTAAAAATTGGAACAAATAACGATGGATATAGTGCCAATCATTATCATGGGATTGTACCATCATCGTAATTTGATTGGTTCTCGTGAAGCATTTATGAAGGTTGTGTGAAGATTATATTGAGAATATCAAGTAACCTCCGTTGGAAACCCCCTGTTTTAGCTTTTTAGTGGCAGGTCCTCCGGAGAAAATATCATTTTAATAACAAAAAAAAGCAAAAGCAATGCGATTAATTATTGAACCCGACTACGATCGGATGTCGAAGTGGGCTGCAAACTATGTAGCCAAGTGTATTAACGAGGCAAAGCCGACGGCAGAGAAGCCCTTTAAGCTCGGCTGTCCTACGGGCAGTTCTCCCTTGGGCATGTACCGAGAGCTGATAGCCATGAACAAGGCTGGCAAGGTATCGTTCCAGAACGTCATCACGTTCAACATGGACGAGTATGTCAACCTACCCGAGGATCATCCCGAGAGCTACCATAGCTTCATGTGGAACAACTTCTTCAGCCACATCGACATCAAAAAAGAGAATGTCCATATCCTCAACGGCAATGCCGAGGATTTGAAGGAAGAGTGCGAGAACTACGAGAAGGCCATTGAGGCCGCAGGCGGCATTGATCTGTTCATGGGCGGCATTGGCCCCGATGGCCATATCGCCTTCAACGAGCCAGGCTCCAGCCTGCAGAGCCGCACCCGCCAGAAGACCCTCACCACAGATACAGTGATTGCTAATAGCCGTTTCTTTGATAATGACGTCAATCTGGTACCCAAGACCGCTCTGACCGTTGGTGTAGGCACAGTGATGGATGCCAAACAAGTGATGATTATGGTGAATGGCCACAACAAGGCCCGTGCCCTTCGTCATGGTGTTGAAGAGCCCGTCAACCACATGTGGACCATCAGCTGCTTACAGCAACATCCCCATGCCATCATCGTCTGCGATGAAGATGCCACCGACGAACTGAAGCACGGCACCTACAAATATTTCAAGGATATCGAGAAAGATAACCTTCTCTGATAACTCTCCCAAATAGCCATGAGTTAACTCTATCGATCCATCGAGTTAACTCACGGTTTTGGGGGTGGTAAGTTTGCAATTTAATCAATTTCTATTATGGAATTTATAGGAAAATTCAATTTGAATGATAATCCAGAATTAGAAAGCCTGATGGATCATAATCTGAAACCAATAAAGGTTTAGTATGCTGGCAATTACGAACTAGACATCATCCATTATACTTCATCCATCATACATCGCTTATTACATCATACATCATCCATAAAACATCAAACATCTTCTGATTGCACAGGTGGACGCTTAGCGATGCAGTTCAATACTGCCAGTCAGAACGAATAATAGTATAAATGCAAGATAACTCTGCAAATAACAAACGAATAGCCAAGAACACCATGTTCTTGTATTTCCGTATGATACTGATTCTTGTTGTGACGTTGTACACATCAAGAGTAGTTCTGGCGGAATTGGGAGTCGTGGATTATGGAATATACAATGTCGTGGGAGGTGTGGTTGTCATGTTTTCTTTTATTAATTCATCCATGACAACATCAACTCAGCGGTTTTTGACGTTTGAATTAGGAAAAGGTGACTTCAAGAAGCTGAGTGCAACTTTTGCAGCTTCATTAAATGTTCATATATTCTTGGGCGGCATTATAGTGCTGTTGGCAGAGACAATAGGATTATGGTTTGTCAATGAGAAATTGGTCATTCCTTCGGACAGGATGATGGCTGCAAATGTTGTGTATCAATGCTCAATACTTTCATTTTTCATCAACATTACGCAAGTTCCGTATAATGCGTCGCTTATTTCTCATGAAAAAATGAGCATTTATGCCTATCTAAGTATATTTGATGCTGCTGGGAAGTTGCTACTTGCTTATGCACTGGCTTTGTATGGCTCTGATAAATTAATATTCTATGCGATTCTTGTCTTATTGTTGCACGTATTGCTGATCATGCTTTACAGGGCATATTGCATCCGCCACTACAAGGAGTGTCGCTTTTTGCTTTTCTGGGATAAAGCACTATATAGTAGCTTGACATCTTTTGCAGGATGGAATCTGTTTGGAAGTATAGCCTGGTTGTTCCGTGGTCAAGGAATGAATATTATTTTGAATCTATTCTATGGTCCGACTCTCAATGCAGCAAAAGGTATTTCTGATAAAGTGTCGAGTACAGTGATGGGATTTATTCGGAATTTCAATCTTGCAATGAATCCCCAGATCACAAAGAGTTATGCTACTGGTGAGATTGCTAATATGGAGAATCTGTGCTATCGTGGTAGTAAGTTCGCATTTCTACTTCTGTTCATGATCACATTACCTGTGATAGTCAATATTGACTATATTCTTCATCTATGGTTGGTTGAAGTTCCAGATTATACAGCAGGATTCGTAACATTGATTTTGATGGATTCAATGATAGATGTTCTTTTTGGATCATCACAGTTTATAACGGCTATGATGGCAACGGGCAGGATTAGGAATTACCAGATAGTCGTAGGTGTTATCATTATGTTGGTATTACCAATAGGCTATTTTTTGCTTGATATCGGATGTGGACCGTATTCTATAGTTTATGCAATGATAGGTGTCAGTATTGTAGCGGATATTACGCGTTTTCTATTTTGTAAGCATCAAATAGGTTTCTCTTTTAGAAAACTTATAATTTCTGTTTGGATTCCTGTCTTGGTGACAGCACTTCTATCCTTTCCTTTTCCTTTTCTTGTAAAAAAATACTTTTTTGAAAATGGTAGTTTGGGCGGGCTAATATTAACAAGTCTTTTATCGGTTGTTGTTGTCTCTGTTTTCTCCTGGTTCATAGCCATGAATAGGAGAGAACGAGAGATAGTCAGTCAGTTAATAGCAAAGAAACTGCACAAGAAAATATGAAAAACATTTGTGATCATAGTATATGCACAGGTTGTGGCCTTTGTGCAGCCCAGTGCCCCAAGAATTGCATATCAATGACTATATCAGGCAGTTTGGGCCATCTTTTCCCAAAGATAGACCAAAATGTCTGTATTGATTGTGGACTTTGCATAAAAAATTGTCCAGCACTTCATCCTCTGGAAAAGAAAAAGGCTGACGTGTCATACGCTGCATGGAGCAAGGATGAAGAGGATTACAGGACCAGTACATCTGGTGGAGCAGCCTCTGTACTTACTCAGCATGTCCTTTCCAAGGGCGGAGTAGTATATGGCTGTGCCATGCTACCCGATATAGAGGTTAAGCATATACGTATTGATAATCCTGAAGATGCTTGGAAACTGAAAGGGTCCAAATATGTACAAAGCAATATAATAGAGGTTATCCCATCTTTAAAGAAAGATGTTAAGGATGGCAGATTGACTTTGTTTATTGGAACACCGTGTCAGGTAGCAGCCATCAAGAAGATTTTCAAGGCGCAGCCAGACAACTTGTTGTTAGTTGATTTGATATGTCATGGGGTGCCATCATTAGAAATCCTAAGGAGGCATGTGCATAAAGTTGTAGATTGTCCGCATTACGATAACATTATCTTTCGGGAGTCTTCTTCCATATTAGTATTAGTAGTAGAAGACGGGCGGATTGTATATAGGCGTCCATTCAACCAACCACGCTATAAAGATTGGTATATTAATTCATTTTTCGATGGATATACATACCGTGATAGTTGTTATAGCTGTCAGTATGCATGTCCAAAAAGGATATCCGACATTACCATCGGAGATTTCTGGGGATTAGGTAAATCTTTTCCAGCAGACGAGATACCCCCTCATCCTTATGGGTGCTCAGTTATATTGCCTAATACGCCAAAGGGTAAGGACACTATACAGCTAATATCACCAAAGATTAACCTCTATGAACGAACAGTTAATGAAGCTGTCAGTGGTAATGACCAACTGAAAAGACCAACTCCATTTGGAAGAAGAAAGAAGTTATTTCGAATCCTTTTCCCTTATATTGGGACTTCAGCATACAGGTTAGTCATTATTGATAAATACCTGAAATATAATTTAAAAAGAGTAGCAAGAAAATTACTTAGGAAATGAAGATTGGTATATTAACATTTCACGCATCCCATAATTATGGCTCTATGCTACAAGCATGGGCTTTGCAGCATTATCTTAATACTCATGGGTATGATGCTGAGACTATAAATTTGAGAATCAAGGCTCAGCAAAACCTGTACAATTTCCCATTAAGACCTGTTAAGGGGAGAATAAGGTCGTATATTAAATCACTATTAAACCCACTATGGCTGTATCATGCCTGCAGGAAATGGAACAAATATGAAAAGTTTCTTGCAGACAATCTGCGATTGACAAACAAAATCTATAAGAGTTGGGAAGATATAGTCTCTGATCTTCCTTCCCTTGGTTATCAATGTCTGATTACCGGAGGTGACCAAATATGGAATATGAATTGCAAGGATTTTGACAAGTCTTATTTTCTGCCAGACAAATTGTTTGATATTAAGAAAATATCATATTCTCCTTCATCAGGAAACTTTTTTTCAAATATATCTGAAGAGCAGAAAGCCTTTATAAAAAAGACCCTTTCTGATTATTCATATATATCAGTAAGGGAAACTTCTATGCAACCTTTCATGGCTCAATTATTGAATCGTGATGTAGAAGTTACCGTTGATCCGACATTACTTCTGCAAACTAGTGAGTATGAAAAGTTTATTTCAGAAAAACCATTGGTTCAGGGTCAATACATATTCTACTATTCACCAGGCAGGAAGTTGAATGCAGAGAGACTTGCATTAAAGATCAGTAAGCATATTGGTCTTCCGATTATAACAGCCTTTCCAAACTCGTTGAGTAATAAGGGCTTTAAAGCTTGTCCGGAAGTTGGACCCGCAGAGTTCCTCAATTTGTTGAAGAATGCGAGTATAGTTATAGGCAAATCGTTTCATTTGGTTGTATTCTCTCTTCTCTTTCACAAAGACTTTATCGCCATTGATGGAGATACTGATGCCCGAATGAAAAGTATATTGACTAAGTTAGGCATTCCAGAGCGAGGCCAGGTGAGTGAAGATAATTACCAAACATTAGTCTTGCCTTCAATTAACTATAAGCTAGTTGATTCTATTCTGGAAAAAGAAAGAACAAGCTCTCAGCAGTTCTTGAAGAAAACCCTATGCCAATAACTCCAAGTATTGACTTAGTCGCAACAAAAAAGGCACGAAAGTTTTGTGATTAGACAGGAAATGTTTATCTTTGCAGGCACAAAAATAAAGAAAATTGACGATGAAAGTAGTAAACATAAAGGACTATGCTGTTTATTTAGGACTCTCCATGCTGGCTAAAGGCTTGTCGGTGAGTCCCTTGAAGCTGCAGAAACTGTTGTACTATCAGCAGTCGTGGCACATGGTATATTTCGGTCCGGAGAATACGCTCTTCACTGAAGAACCTCACGCATGGGTGAATGGTCCTGTCTATCCTGCTATTTATTATGAATATAAGGATAAGGTGCCAGGCATGTGCGACCATCTCAGACTTTCTGATTTCGTACCCGAAGATACGGACACGATGCAGAAGATGAAGGAACTGGTAAACGAAATGGGACTAACAGCTGACGAGGTGGAACTAAGCGAACGAGTCATCATGTTGTATGGCTCAAAGACACAGAACCAGCTGATTCTGCTTACTCATAGTGAAAAACCCTGGAGTGAACAGCGTGAGGGTATGGCTCCTTACGAATATTCGGACAAGCCAATATCCCTTGATACCATGTATCACTATTATAAGGAACGTTACGACCGTAACCGGAAGAAGAACTGATGGCTATTGACCTTTCTGATTTTGACATTGAGGAGTTTGACGGATCCGTAGCCCGTCTGACTGACAAGCTTGACTGGCGTGACCTTCAGGAATCTCAAAACTGCCTCATGTCTGTCCAGTATAATGAGATAGACTTAGGGCGAACACCCTACCATTTCAATCAGCCGTTCGTAGGCAATGAAGCCAACTTGTATTTTCAGCGCATGAAGGAATTCTCGGAATTGTCTGTCAACTATATTGTGGAGCATAGTGACCACAAGTCCCATTTCTTTCGCACAGATATTCGTGGGAACATCAAAAAAATATTTGACTTGATTGACCCAAGGATAGCAAAAGCCAATCCGTTGATTTTCCATTTCGCTCTTGACCCAGATTGCAAGGTTGATGAAGCAAGCAGGGAAACAAGAGAGCGTAATCCTCGCATCTATTTTATGATAGGTTATAATGGGATGATTCACATTCTGTTCTTCGACCCCTATCACGAGATAAACCCGTAAGATAAGTTTTAATTTCAATCAGCATTTTTGGTCACTTCGTTCATGAAGTGACCCTATATTCTTTTTCATTTTTTGTATATGACTGACAAACCGTTAGTATCCATTATCGTTCCCGTTTACGGTGCAGAAAAATATCTGTATCGCTGTTTGGATTCCATCTTAGCACAGACGTTTACGAGTTGGGATTGTATATTGGTGGATGATGGCAGTAAAGACCGCAGCGGTATCATTTGTGATGAGTATGCACAGAAGGATAGTCGCTTTCGTGTATTTCATAAGGAAAATGGAGGGGTGAGTTCTGCCCGTCAATACGGAATGGAGAGAGCGTTAGAGTCAGATAGCATCTATTCCATACATGTTGATCCTGATGACTGGGTTGAGCCAGAAATGTTGGAACGGTTATTGCAAAAGGCAGAGGAAACAGGAGCTGATATGGTCATTTGTGACTATTTCTTTAATACTTCGCAAAAGCAAACCTACATAAAACAAGACCCTGGTAGCGAAGAACCTCTTCAAGTGTTTTATGCATTGTTCCAAAGACTGCATGGCAGCCTTTGGAACAAGCTGATAAAATTAGCTTGTTACAAAGGAGTTAATATCAAATTCCCTGTTGGCCTAAATTATTGCGAGGATCTTTATGTGAATATTTGTTTGTTACTTAAAAGTGTAAGTAAGGTAGCCTACTTGCCAGAGGCATTTTATCATTATGATAACTATACAAATACTAATCAAGAGACAAAGGAAAACAATAGTAAGAAGATTGATTTTACTCGAACAGAGTTGGTAAGATTATGTCGCGACGTTGTAGCTGATGAACTTAAGAATTTCCAGTATTACTTATTTGAGGTTAATAAGGCTTTCAGCATCATACACAATGGCAGCATGCAGGATGATGCCTATCGCAGTTTTTTTTGCAATATACCGGCAAATCTGCTACTTAAACGACATCACCCATATTTTTATACTTTAGCTGTCTTGCTTGCCGCACGTACGCCATTTGGATGCCACCGTACTGCAGCTGTGTGGCATAGCTATATAGCAACGCGGCGGCTGATTATGAATTTGTTTAGAAAAATAATGTCACTGCATTTATAATAATGCATTTGAGATATAATAATGAAGATACTATTTTGTACACATAAGTTGAATGATGGTGGTGCAGAGCGAGTTGTTTCTCTTTGGATGAAAGGTTTTTCATTACAAGGTAATCAGGTGTTTCTTGTAATTTGTACCGAAAACGATCAACGTGATTACTCATTGCCAGAGGAAACTCCTGTTTATAATATTTTCCCATCCCATAAGAAGAAAATTAGTGCTTTTGTTTATAGAATAAGAAAACTAAGAGGAATTATAAAAAACGAGAACCCTGATTTAGTAATAACTGCTTTGGGACCATGGGGGTTATGGGCGTATCTCGCTTCTTTAGGATTGAAGAAGATAGTTATACATACAGAGCATAATACGTTTGAGCGTCCTTCAACAGCACCGATGACCAAGGGTATGTTTTTCTACAAATTTTGGGTAAATAAGCTTTTTAAAGCCATTACCGTTCTGACGCAAGCTGATAAGGAATATATTGGTGATAGGTTGCATAATGTAAATGTTCTCCCCAATCCTTTGACTTTTAATCCTGCGACATCATTACCTCCCAAAGAAAAGTATGTTTTGGCTGCTGGAAGACTTGATGCCTGGCATGTAAAGGGTTTTGATAATCTAATGAAAGCTTGGAATATAGTATCTCCAAAACATCCTGATTGGAAATTGATTGTTGCAGGAGGTGGTTCACAAGAATCTTTATCTTTCCTTCAAGGTTTTTTAAGTGAAACTGCACTTGAAAAAGTTGATTTTGTTGGCTTTGTGAATGATATTTTAAATCTTTACAGACAATCATCAATTTTTGTATTAAGTAGCAGATATGAGGGCTTCGGTATGGTTCTAATAGAGGCGATGTCGCAGGGATGTGCCTGCGTTTCTACGGATTATCATGGGCGACAAAGAGAAATCATTGCTGGCAAGGAATTTGGACTTTTGAGCGAACCAGATGACTATATTCAAATGGCACAGAATCTTTCCGTAATGATGGAGAATGCAGTGTTAAGAAAAAAAATACAAATAGCAAGTGTAGAAAGATCAAAGGATTATTTGCTAGAGAGAATTATGGAAAAGTGGAACCAGATAATTGATAATATCAAATGAATAAAGGCTTTTTTGATATTCTATTTAGTAATAACGGTAACACGCTATTATTATATACACTTTTGATTGTGTTTTCATCGTTATTCGCATGGAGAGCACAACCAGAACGTTATTATGGAACCTTGCGAGTCAATAAGGGATGGTTTGGACTGTCCTTTTTAACACTTTGTTTTTTCTGTGCCTTTGCTGATGTCGGTGAAGATACAGAGTGGTATAAAGAGCACTTCATAAATATGAATTCTTTCTCAAAGTGCGGATTTGGACCTGTAGAACTTGGCTTCCAATATTATAATGTTTTTCTTCATTTTATTACAAAGAATCCCATTACTTATATTATTATCTCAAGAGTACTAATGGTTGCTTTAGTATTTTGGGGTATTTATATGATGCGTGAAAAATCTGTGCTATGGTTGGCTGTTCTAGGCTTTTCGTGTGTAGTATATTTCCAAATGTTTAGTGCTTTAAGAAATGGCCTAGCTTATTCCTCGGGTTTCTTGGCTTATGCTTTTTGTGTTAAAAATAAAAATGTGCTTGCTCTGATAATTGCTATACTCGGTATATCTATACATAGATCTATGGCATTTTTTGTAATTGCTATTATTTTGTATCTTTATATAATAAAGACTCCGTTTGCTAAACTAAAAAAACAATCCACCTTCATTCTTCTTATGGTCGCACTGTTGATATATTATTACGGTACTACAGTGTTTGGATATGTATTAGCTTCTGACGATGCCTTAATGAGAAAATATGACGATTATATGGAAGGTAAAGGAACGTCTGGGTATATGGCTTTTTTTGTATATTTACCTCTTGCATATGTCTTCGCAAACTTTGGACGCCCAAAGAATATTGATGCCAATTACTATCTGTTAAATGTATATTTATCAATTATCGGTTTTGTATTTGCTCTATTGGCTTATCAAGTGGGCCAGCTCACACGCGTAGCCCCTTATTTTTCTTTGCCATTCCTCTTTTTTATGGGATTTTACGTCCAGACAGGTTTAAAAGAGAATAGAAAACATGCTTCTTCATTATATTTTTTTGTTTTCTTAATTGTTCTTTATTGGTTATATAGATATTCTTTATTTGTTTCTGGCCTATTTTTCGCGAATGGACTCAATGACTATAAGTTTTTTACATTTAGCTAAGTTAAAAAATAGATGAAGATACTCTTTTTAAATACTAATATTGGTTATGGCGGAGCTTCCAAAATATTAATATGGGTTGCCAACCAAGGTGCTAGTAAAGGGCATAATGTCACTTTATTGACATATCGCGATAAGGGGGTGCGGCAGTATGTGGATCCTTTGGTTAAACTTGTACATGAACAGCTTGAAGATACAGATGGAAAGGGTAATACTTTAGTCACAGTAAGGTGGATTCATCGGTTTATAAATAAAAACAAGTTCGATGTCGGGGTTGCTTTTCTTTCACCATCCATGCTACGTTTGGCATTGTCTGCAAAAGGCACTGATATGAGAGTCGTATTCTCTCATCGAGGCGACCCTTACTATAGTGGAACAGGAAACAGCTTTAAATCGAAATTAATAAATAGATTGAATAATTGGGCTTTTAATCAAGCAGATGGATTTGTTTTTCAAACAAAGATGGCAAGGGCGTATTATTCCAAGTCGGTCAAAGAAAGGTCGGTAGTGATCCCTAATCCTATCCATCCACTTGAGAGAACTGTGGTTCGAAATGGTAATATGCGCAAATCGATAGTTTCCGTAGGTCGTTTGGACTTGAAACAAAAACGACAGGATGTTATGATTGAAGCATTCAATATGATTTCTTCTAAGTATCCAGAATTCAAGCTTGAGATTTTTGGTGATGGTGAGGATGAAACAAAAGTAAAGCAGATGGCTGCTTCAAACCCAAAAATCCTTCTAATGGGGAAAACTAGTAATGTTGTTGATGCTATACAGAATGCTTGGGCTATAGTCCTGTCTTCTGATTTCGAGGGTATTCCCAACGTGCTACTGGAGGCTATGTCACTTGGCGTTCCATGTATCTCAACAGACTGTTCACCAGGAGGTGCTGCAATGCTCATCCACAATAGGGAGAATGGAATCCTAACACCTCGCGGTGATGCAAAAGCTCTCGCCGAGGCTATGGAATACATGATTAGTCATTCATTAGAAGCTGAATCAATGGGCAAAAAAGGAATGAATGTAACCGAATTGTATTCTGAAAATATTGTTGCAGAGAAGTGGCTAAGTTTTCTCGAATCATTTGATAACGCATAATTGAATGAAAACAATAGGTATAATCACCATACATAAAATCTACAACTATGGCTCTGTGCTACAAGCGTATGCTTTGCAACAGGTGTGCGAAGAAATGGGCTTCGAGGTAGAGATTATAGATTACAATTTTCCTAACGAGTTCCATGCAGAAAATAAGTATATTACGCATGGCGACACACAGCCTAACGAACCTAAGTGGGTTAAAATGCTCTTTGCAAAGGCGTTAATGCGCCAGCACAAGGGTATAGATGGCTTCGTGAAAAATCATCTGCATTTGAGCGCCAAATCCTATTCTTCTCCTGATGAATTAAGGGCGCAAGCCCCTTCCTATGATGTATATATAACAGGTAGCGACCAGCTGTGGAATCCCCGTTACTGCAATGGTGACCCAGCTTTTATGCTGCACTTCGCACTTGACGATGCAATTAAAATATCATATGCAGCCAGCATTGGTTCAAATGCCATCCCTGCGGAATTGAATCCCAGATACAAGGAATTGCTTAGTAGATATTCACATATTTCTGTACGAGAGAATAGTGGTCGGCAAGTTATCAAAGATATCATAGAGAAAGATGCAGAGGTGGTGCTTGACCCCACACTTCTCCTTAGCAGAGACGAATGGAGCCAAATTGCAGCCCCCAATCGTCAATTCAAGAGAAAGTATATTCTTTGCTACTATCTTAATTATACATTCAATTCCTTCCCCTACGTTGACCAATTGGCAGATTATATGCAGAAGCAGACTGGATATGAAATTGTGCGTGTATCTCGTCCTCCTCATAAACTCTTTATGCCTCATACGCATTATCGAGTAGGTGCTACACCAGAAGAGTTTCTTGCCTTGGTCCGTGATTCGGAGATGGTATTGACCACCTCTTTCCATGGTACCGCATTTGCCGTTAATTATGGGAAACCTGTATTTACTGTGGTTAAGGATAGAAATGCAAGCGATAGTCGTCAGGTTAGTCTGATGGAAAACCTGGGTCTGGATAAACAGATATTATCTATCACCGACGCTTTCCCCTCTCAGGAAAGATTCTGTTATGATGTGGAAGAAGAGCAACGATGTTTGCAGGCATTACGACAGCAGTCGTTAGATTACCTTAAGAAAGCCTTGAAGAATGAATAAGATACAGCTATGCGATAAGATGACTTGCACCCAATGTATGGCTTGTGTTAACACTTGCCCGAAGGGGTGTATTAGGATGGTTGATGCAGGTCAAGGCTTTGCTGTACCCCAAATTGACGAATCGATTTGTGTAGAGTGTGGCGCTTGTATGCGTGCTTGTCATCAGTTGGAGAAGAGGCTTGAGCGTAATACTCCAGTTAAAACGTTGGCTTGTTGGACGAAAGTCACAGCAGATCGCAAGAATAGCTCTTCCGGAGGCGCTTTCAGTGTCTTGGCTCGTAAGGTATTAAGTAGGAATGGAGTTGTCTTTGGCGCTACCATGAGTAAGGACTTAAAGGTGCATCATATTGGTATTGAGAAAGCAGAAGATCTCCCTCGATTACAAGGTAGCAAATATGTACAGTCATATATAGGTGATTCGTATGTTCAGGTACGCAACCACTTGAAGGATGGTCGTTTGGTACTATTTACAGGAACTCCGTGCCAAGTTGGTGGACTCCTTACTTTTCTACGTAAGAAGTACGAGAATTTGATAACCTGTGATATGGTATGCCATGGTGTACCCTCGCAGAGGACTTTTAATGCCTTCTGCGAGAGAACACATTTGAACGGTACGTGTGACGGTATTAGCTTCCGATTTACGGAAGGTTGGGGATTTCAACTCGCACGAGAGTATATATATACTAAGGTCGGAGAATACGACTTCGCTTATGTCAAGCGCAAGCCTGTCTGTCCTTCGAAAGCTTGGTATATGCGTGCGTTCAATAAGAGTCTCATGTTCAACGAAGCTTGTTACACATGTTCTTATACGCAGGTTGGGCGAGTGAGTGATTTTACGATGGCTGACTACTGGGGGCTTGGGGTAAAGGCTCCTTTCAATCATTCTACATATCGGGGTATATCAATGCTGCTAGTAAATACACAAAAGGCTGTTGAATTACTAAATGAACTACCAAATCTTTATTACGAGGAGCGAGATTTACAAGAGGCAATCGAAGGTAACTATAATCTCACGCATTGTTCCGTTCGCCCAGATAATCGTGATGCTTTTATTGCTGAACTCTTTGATATGAACAAGAAGGATATGGTAAAGAAGTATGGATTGCAAGCAACTATTCGTGACTATCTGAGATTATTGAAACAAACGATTAATTCGTATAGATAACGAAGTATTAATTTAGATTCTTAAAATATACTCATTAAGTAAATGAAAATATCATATATAGTACCTGTATATAAAGTAGAGCAATATCTTTCGCAATGTGTGGAAAGTTTGTTGACTCAAACATATACAGATTTTGAAATTTTATTGGTGGATGATGGCTCCCCTGACGGCTGTCCAGCCTTGTGTGACCAATGGGCAGAACGGGATACCCGTATTCGCTCACTTCATAAGAAGAATGGCGGTTTGTCCGATGCTCGTAATTATGGTTTGCAAAATGCAACGGGTGACTATGTCGTATTCATTGATGGTGATGACTTTTGGATTAGAAATGACTCCTTGAAGAAGTTGGTCGCTATTGCCAGTGAACATAATGAACTTGATTTTATTGGTTTCAACTGCAATTACTATTATCCCGATTCAAAAAAGATGACGGCATGGGTTCCGTATGTGGATGAATTGGCAAGTCCAACGAATAAAAATAAGGTAACAGTTGCGTTGGTGAAGAGTGGGACCTTCCCCATGAGTGCTTGCTTAAAGTTGCTTAAACGTGATTTCCTTATAGACAATGAACTGTTCTTTAAGAAAGGACAGATAGCTGAGGATATCCCTTGGTTTATCAATGTTTTGGATGCTACAAGTAAGTGCTGTTTTGTAAACGAATACATTTATGCCTATCGTCAGAACGTTGCTAGTTCAATTACTAAGGTCAGCGGTCGTAAGAGTTTTGATAGTCTTTTCGATATTTTTAAGACCGAGTTGAGTAAGATTGAACAGCGTAAATTCAGTGAAGAGTCGAAGAATGCAATCAAGTCTTTCTTAGCTTACGAATACTGCATCCTTTTGACATATCCTGGAATAGATAAGCAAACAAAAAAGGAGTTGCATTCATATCAGGATATTCTCAAGTATGACATGAATCCGAAGGTAAAGAAAGCATCCCAATGGTATAAGGTCTTTGGAATAAAAGTAACATCATGGATTCTTTCTACTTACCAATGGATTCGCAGAAGACGCAAATAAGTGATAATGGAAAAGAAAAAAATTATACGTGCCACAACTGCTCCTCAGTCTCTAGATGTATTATGTAAAGGGATGTTGAAGGAGCTGTCAGAAAAGTATGAGGTGATAGGAATTTCATCACCGGGTGAGGCTTTGGAAAGAGTGTCAGAAAGAGAAGGAGTTCGGACTATTGCTGTTCCGATGGATCGACATATCTCTTTGGTGAATGACCTAAAGTCATTATTAAAGATGATACGATTGTTCCGTAATGAGAAACCATATGCAGTACATTCTATGACACCTAAGGCGGGATTGTTATGTATGATTGCTGGATGGTTGACCAGAGTTCCTGTTCGTATTCATACATTCACAGGATTGGTATGGCCCACTTCAACTGGAGTAAAGAGAAAGATTTTAATGCTTACAGACAAGTTGACATGTTCTTGTGCGACTCATATTATACCAGAAGGAGAAGGGGTAAAGAACGACCTTATTGCAGGTAAGATTACAAATAAACCGCTGAGGGTATTGGGCTACGGAAATGTAATGGGCGTTGATATGGAGCGGTTTTCACGTCGTCCAGAGGTGATAGAATTGGCCAATCAATTACGTGACGATAGCAAATTTACATTCATTTTTGTTGGTAGATTGGTTAAAGATAAGGGTATAAATGAATTATGTAAGGCATATGAGCGAATCCATAACCGATATCCAAATACCAGGTGTTGGCTTGTTGGCCCTTATGAAGATAATTTGGATCCAATAAGCGCAGAATCGCGTAGATTGATTGAGGAATCTGATAATGGTCTCGAATCTGTAGGCAGTAAATCGGGCGATGAGTTGCTTGCATATTATGTAGCAGCAGATTGTTTCGTAATGCCAAGCTATAGAGAAGGCTTTCCAAATACGGTAATGGAGGCAGGCGCCTTGGGACTTCCGAGCATCGTGACGGATATTAATGGTTCAAGGGAAATTATTAAAGATGGTATAAATGGAATGATTGTACCGCCTCAGAACGAAGACGTATTATACCAAGCAATGGTAACTATGCTTACATCCAATATAGATAGAAAGAAGATGGCTGACAATGCTCGAAAAATGATTTCGGATAGATTTGAACAGAGTTACGTCCGCAAATGTCTATATGAGTTTTATGATGAAATAATTAAATAGAGATCATATATGTATAAACATTTCTTTAAAAGATTCTTCGACTTCTGGATTTCGCTTATCGCGCTTATTGTCGTGTCGCCCATCATCATTGTGGTAGCTATCTGGCTGCACTTTGCGAATAAAGGTGCGGGAGCTTGGTTCCTGCAAGAAAGGCCAGGGAAGGATGGAAAGATATTCAAAGTGATAAAATTCAAGACGATGACTGATGAGCACGATGCCGAAGGGAAACTGTTGCCAGATGGGGAACGGTTAACCAAAGTCGGTCGATTTGTAAGGTCTACGTCATTGGACGAGTTGCCACAGCTAATTAATGTGTTAAAAGGTGATATGGCGCTTATTGGCCCGAGACCATTACTCATACAGTATTTGCCACTCTATAGTAAAGACCAGGCTCGAAGACATGAGGTAAGGCCAGGCATCAGTGGATGGGCTCAGGTAAATGGGCGTAATCATTGCAAATTAAGCAAAAAATTTGAGTATGACGTATGGTATGTTGACCACTGTACACTTGCTACTGACTTTAAAATAATTTGGCTGACAGTGATGAATGTGCTAAGGCGTTCAGATGTTGGGGAAGGTGCTGGAGATATGGGAGAAGTTGACGATTTGGGATTTATGGAAAAATTGAATTCACAATCATTATGACAATAAAAACAGTGACAGTAGTAGGAGCGAATGGTACTATGGGTACTAATGTCTCCGCTATCTTTGCTTCTTTTGGCAACGCCAAGGTGTATATGGTGAGCCGTGATATGGAGAAGTCAAAGAAAGCTGCCTTGAAGGCAGGAAAAACGGTAAAAGCCGATAGTATTTATAGCCACTTGGTTCCAGCTGATTACTCGATGCTGGCTGATTGCGTGGAACAGTCAGATCTTGTGTTCGAGAGTGCTGCTGAGAACTTGGAGCTGAAGATAAGTCTGCATACCCAGATAGGAACGTCTTTGAAGAAAGGTGCAGTTGCTTGCACTGGTTCTTCTGGTCTTTCTATCACCAGACTTGCCGAGTGTTATCCAGAAGAGGTGAGGAGCCAGTTCTTTGGCGTTCATATGTTCAATCCTCCCTATCAGTTGACGCTTTGTGAGTTGACGGCTTCACCATATAGCGACATGCAGATGTATGACGAGTTGAAGGATTACCTGACCCGTCGGCTCTATCGTACAGTAGCGGAGAGTAAGGATCTGCCAGCATTCTTAGGCAACCGTATTGGTTTTTACTTCATCAATGAGGCCCTGATTTATGCTGAGCGTTATCAGGATAATGGTGGTATTGATTATATCGATGCTATCCTTGGCCCGTTCACAGGTCGTACGATGTCTCCAATCACTACTGCAGACTTTGTGGGTTTGGACGTGCATAAAGCCATCGTGGATAATATCTATGAGAATACCAATGACTATGTGCATGAGAAGTTTGTACTTCCTGACTATGTACAGAAACTGATTGACAAAGGCTATCTTGGACGCAAAAGAGGGCAAGGCCTTTATAAACTCATTAAGGGCGATAACGATTACAAGCGTATGATGGTTTGGGACATCAAGGAAGGTGGCTTCCGTGATGTTATCAAATATACCTTCCCGTTTGCTCTCAAAATGAAGGAATACCTGAAAGTGGGTGATTACGACAAGGCTATTCAGGAGTTGATTAACAACCACTCTCAGGAGGCTGACATCTGCCTGCGTTTCCTGTTGAGATATATCGTTTACTCGCTCTATACAGCTGAACATGTGGGTTATGATTTGCGAGTTGCAGATGATGTGATGGCTACCGGCTTTACTTGGTGTCCTCCCTTTGCCATGATGGAAGCATTTACCCGTGTTTGTGACTTGGGTGTTCTGATGAAGGAAAGACTGAAACCTGAGATTCTGGGTAATGTGGATATTGATCATATCATTGCAGAGCAAATCAAGAGCAAGTACGATTACAGAATTTATTTCAAAGCAAAATAAGGAGGTGAGCACTATGAAAAAGAAAATTTATATTATGGGTGGTGCTCAGACCGATTTTGAGCGCAACTGGACAAAAGAGGGCAAAAACATGATAGCCCTGTTGAAAGAGGCTGTTGAGGACGGTTTCAAGGATGCAGGTTTTACTATGGATGAGATGGTAGCCTTGAATAAGGAGAATCGAGTGGCTGCTTTTGTGGGCAACTTTATAGCAGAGCAATACATCAGCCAAGGTCATCTTGGTGCATTCTTGACAGAAGTGAATCCTGCTTTCTATGGTGTGCCATCTGCCAGATATGAGGCTGCATGTGCTTCAAGTTCAGTGGCATTGGATGCTGCTATTACGAAGATTGAAGCAGGGGAGTATGACGTGTGCATTGTTGTGGGTTGGGAGATTATGAAGTCTGTCGATTCCAAGAAGGGTGGTGACATCCTTGGTCGTGCTGCATACTATGAGAAAGAAGGTAAGGGTGTCGATCTACCTTTTCCCAAACTCTTTGGGCGTTTGGCTGATGCTACCATTGAGAAGTATGGTTTGGATCAAGAACGCTACCTGAATGCTCTGGCAAAGATTTCCTGTATCAATTATGCCAATGCAAAGCGCAATCCCCTGGCTCAAACTCGCAAGTGGTTTATGAGTTATGAGGAAGCCACACACCGTGGAACTGAGAGTAATCCCAATGTGGGTGGTTTGCTTGGTGTGAGTGATTGTTCACAGGTGACTGATGGTGCAGCTATCGTGATACTCTGTTCTGAGAAATATTTGCAAGAGAAAGGTATAAAAGATAAGGCTGTTGTTAAGGGCTATGGTCATAGAACAGCACCTATGCTTTTTGATAAAAAGATGGCAGACAATGCCAATTCTGAGTATGTATTGCCTTGGACTCGTCAGGCTTGTTTGGATGCCTATCGCAGAGCAGACTTGACTGTTGATGACATTGATGTGTTTGAGACTCATGACTGCTTCAGCAGTTCTGAGTTTGCTGCCATTTCTTCCTTTGGAATTTGTGAACCAGGAAAAGAGTGTGAGGCAGTGGAAAATGGGGTGATTGCCTTTGGTGGTGCTAAACCTATTAATCCTTCAGGTGGCCTGATCGGTTGTGGTCATCCGGTAGGAGGCTCTGGAGCCAGAATGTTTGTAGACTTGTATAAGCAGGTAACAGGCAAAGCTGGTGGCTATCAGGTTAAGGATGCCAAGAATGGTATGATGCTTAATATTGGTGGGAGTGCCACAACGAATTATGTGTTTATAGTAGGAAAAGAATAATCATATAGTGCAATTTTGATGTTATGGAAATATATTATGGTAAGATTAAATTAAGGGCTCTTGAACCAGAAGATATGGAAGCCTTGAGGGCTACAGTCAATGATCCTGAAATGGAGAAACTGGTGGTTGGTTGGAGTTTCCCTATTGCAAAACAGCAACAGGTGGACTGGTATCAGAGAACACTAAGGAGCTCAAATGGACAAAGATTCGCAGTTGAATATCAAGGGCAATTCGTAGGAATTTCAACCCTTACAGATATTGATTGGAAGAATAGAAGTGCTTTCCATGGCATAAAGCTAACTAAGAACACTCCCAAAGGACAGGGGATTGGCTTTGATGCTGTTGCTGCTGTGATGAAATATGCTTTTGAGGAGTTACAACTTAACAGACTATATGGAGGTATTCTCGAGTATAATATACCATCCCAGAAATTATATGAAAAATGTGGATGGAAGAAAGAAGGATTATACCGCCAATGCGTATTTAAAGAAAACGCATATTATGATGAAATTGCAGTTGCAATTCTTCGGAGTGATTATTTTGAATGGAAGGAAAACCATCCCGAAATAAAATGAGAGAATTCGGTTCAGATTTTCATTATATAGATACATACAATTCTGGCAGAGCACATCTGACAAATGTGTTTTGTGGTGCTACACTGTTGGCTGATGGTCGACAATGCATTATTGTGCTGATACGTCAGTATGGCTGGAAGCGGATTTGGATGCCTGACTACTTCTGCTATGAGGTAATTGATACCATTAAAGATCAGACGGGCATTGAGGTACTGTATTATGCAGATAGTCCGTTTGATGAGTGTAAGGTGGAAGATCTGCCTTACGAAGAAGGAGATGTCCTTTTGCGCATGAATTTCTTTGGAATGAGAGGCCAAAGGAGTAACAAAAATGTTCCTTGTCCTGTCATAGAAGACCATTCTCACGACCCATTTGGACATTGGGCTCTTTATAGTGATGCGGATTGGTGTATATCTTCAATAAGAAAAATATTGCCTCTTCCAGAAGGTGGTATGATATGGTCGCCAAAGGGACATCAGCTCACAATTGAACTGAATTCATCAGTGGAAAATGAGAAGATAGCAGCTATCCGCTGGGAAGGTATGGAAATGAAAGCATCATACCTGAAAGGCGAAGATATAAGTAAGGATGAATTTAGAAAAAAATATACGGAAACTGAAGAGTTCTTTGACAGAGCAGAACCCTCGTGGATAGATGATCGTAGCAAGGATGTTGTATCAAAGAAGTTGGACATCAACTTGTGGCAGATTGCAAAGCGAAGAAACTGGCTTTTACTCAAGGGCTTATTAAATGTAGAGAGTTGCAAGGTTATTGAACCAGAGGATGAAACATGCACAGCTTTTTCCTTAGTGATATTGCTGAAAACGAAGGAACAAAGGGATGCACTAAGTAAGCGTTTAATAGAGGCTTGTGTTTATCCTGCTATATTGTGGAATGTGCCGGATAGTGCCTCGGAGAGATCTAAGGATTTCAGTAAAAGGATGCTTTCTATACATTGTGACGGGAGATATTCAGAAGAGGATGTCAGGCAGTTGGCTGGCATACTGAATAAAGCAATAGAAGAAACAAGATGATAAAGTTATACAATCTATCTGAGGCAAAGAATTGGGACGCTTGTGTCAAGAGCTTTGCTGAATGGGATGTTTATTACCTAAGTGGTTATGTAAAGGCATTCCATATACACGGAGATGGAGATCCATATCTTTTATACTACGATGATAATGGTCTTCGCGCCATCTATGTGTATATGCGCCGCCCGACTGCTTTGTCTGGAGTATATGATTCCGTAACACCATACGGTTATGGTGGGGTGTTGTTTGAGGGTGACACCAGCGTAGAGAATCGCAAGGCTTTCTGGGAAGCATACGTGCTGAAGATGCACGAGGAGAATATAGTGGATAACTTTGTTCGTTACCATCCTGTGCTGAGAAATGCAGAACCGATGAAGGCGGTTTCCAATGTCATTGACCTGGGTAAGACCATTGCCTTTGATTTAGTTTCGCCCGAGGTGATTTGGGAGAACATCATTAGCAAGAACCGCAATATGATTCGCAAGGCTGAGAAAAATGGTATTGAGATCAGGCATGGCAAAAGCATGGAACTGTTGCGGGACTTCAAACGTATCTATAATGCCACGATGGAGAAAGACCATGCGGAGGAATACTATTTCTTTGAGGATGCGTTCTATGAGAGTGTCTGCCAGGACTTGGAGGACAACTATGAGATGTTCTATGCCGTTCTGAATGGTGAGCCTATCGCGATGAGCATCATGCTTTATGCCAACAAGCAGATGCACTATCACCTCTCAGGATCGAGGATAGAATACCGCAATCTGGCTCCCTCAAACCTGCTGCTCTATCAGGCTGCATTGTGGGGCTGTGAGCATGGCTTCAAGACGTTCCACTTAGGTGGGGGAGTAGGTTCTGACGAGGATAATCTCTATAAGTTCAAAGCTGCTTTCAATCGAAATTCAGACTATCAATTCTCGATTGGGAAGGAAATCTTTGACCAAGAAAAATATGATGAACTGGTAGCACTTAGAGCCCAGCAAGACCCGGATTTCAATCCAGAAAGTAATTTCTTCCCGTTATATCGGAGTTGATAACCTATCAACTATAAACTAATCATATGTCGCCCATATTGCTTGATCTTGACTTGTGTTTGAAATATAAGAACCGGCTTACGGAATTCTATTTTTCAAATATGCTGTTATGCTCCTATATGGATAGTTTTTCATTCAGAGATGCAGAACAAAAGATAGCGGGTATGATTGAGCATGTGGCAAACGGAACAGCCATGGTGTTAGGGATGTTTGACAATGACGACCTAATAGGATTTGTCTGGGCTTACGAACATCCGTATAGGGAAGAGGTTAGGATCTATGTGAACGAGATTCATGTGGATGAGCACTATAGGAACAGAGGCGTCGGGAAACAACTTTTATGTGCTGTTGAATGCCTGGCAAAGAAGCGTGGGTATCATGCTTTGTATATTCATGCGGAAGGTAAAAATGAAGGTGCCATTCGCTTATACAGGAATGAAGGTTACGAGGTTGAGCGCGTCCAACTGAGAAAGGAATTATGAAGAAGATTCTGATAGTTGGCGGTGGTGTCAATCAGATGCCTTTGGTGCTTGCATCTAAACATGAAGGATATTATACTATTGTAGTAGATTACGCAGGAAAAAAATGTCCCGCATACACAGTAGCAGACAGATTCTATAACGTAAGTACACAAGACGAAGATGCTATATGCGAAATTGCCAAGATAGAAGATATAGACGGAATTATATCGAACTCAGAACCTTCGATGCTCATCGTCAACAGCATAGCTGAAAAACTTGGATTGAATGGAAATACGGTTAATGGGGTTAATGATTTGATCTCGAAAAGCAGATTCAGGGATTTGCAAAGAAGAGCCGGAGTTTATGCACCAAACCATTTTGAGACAGAAACAGTGGAAGATGCTTTATCAGTATCAGAGCGGTTGTGTTACCCAATCATAGTCAAACCCAGTGAGTCATCAGCCAGCCGTGGGTGTAAGGTGATAGAAGAGTTTGATCGTGAAATTGTCACGAAGGCATTCCTGGATTGTCAACAATTGTCTAGAGACCAAAAGGTGGTTGTTGAGGAATTTGTGGAGATGACTTCTTTTCGAACTATAGAAGGTGATGTCTTCCTGTTTGGCGACGAAATACTGTGGGAAGGGTTGTATTATACCACAAGACCGAATTGGGCTCCTATGATACCCATGACTTATACGGGTTCCATGCTCATTGAAGACAACAAACTGGACTCGATTAAAACGGCAATTACAAAAGTCTTTGATGAAGCGAATATCCAGTTTGGAGAATTCAATATAGAGGGCTTCTTTACATGTACTGATGAATTCTTCATTATAGAAATCAATGCAAGACAGGGGGGGAATTTCCTACCAGCTTTCTTGCAACGGTTTACAGGCATCGATTATAACCGTCTGCTGGTGACCACCAGTGTGAATGATGTCTCCTATTGGAAGGAAACCATGTCTTCGGAGCGAAAAAATCGTAACTGCATTATGTGTTCAG
>Ga0326513_10001040_pt1 | contig 22681 bp, 17 predicted proteins | sample 2_2465_0518_D_FD_203654 | JGI IMG/M metagenome (GOLD analysis project Ga0326513, IMG submission 203654) | Bovine rumen microbial communities from UC Davis, California, United States - 2_2465_0518 | ecosystem: Host-associated > Mammals > Digestive system > Stomach > Rumen | place: USA... | reverse complement strand
AAAATCAATGTCATCAAAATAATGGAGCGGTCAGGAAATTTCTATAAGGCAATACGGTTGGGATATATACTTATCTCCATTCTTATCGGATGTATGGTTATAGCCATTTGGCATGGATGATTAGCAGATATAAGCAGATTGGTGGAGATGGCAAATACGATGGTATGTATCATTCGCTGTGTAAGGCTATGAATCGTAGGATTCGCCAGAGTCAGTATCTAAATTGTGAAACCTATCCTGGCGAACTCGTGTATATACCAGACATGTTAGTGGCTATAGTTGCCTTATATAATTATTCTTGTCAGTATGACGGGGAATATTCTACGACAGTAAATATGTGGATTGAGAGAGCTAAAAAAGAATGGCTTGATAAAGAAACTGGATTGCTTGCGTCGTTTTTGGAAGCCGAAAACGGCATCACTCAAATAGTTATGCCAGTTAAAGGCTCTTATTCTGCCTTGAATTGTTATTATCTGTCATTGGTAGATCCTGATTTCGCTAAGGAACAATATGAGTGTTTCTTAAGAAACTTCAAGCAACGCTTCCCGATAACAGGCATCAGTGAATACCATGATGGAAATTGTTTGTTCGGAATGGATATTGATGCTGGACCTATTATATTGGGGCTAAGTCCTTCTGGAACAGGTTTCGCTTTAGGAGCAGCAACAAGTCTGGATGACAGTTGCTTTAGGAAGAAACTGTTACAAACTATAGAAACTGGTGGAAGTACCGTAAGATGGCTTGGTCAAAGCCATTACTTAGTGTCAAACATAGCTTTGGTGGCCGAGGCAATCATCCTTGCTATGAGGACTTCTGCTCCACAGACTCGAATGTGTCACAAATAGACAAATGCAATTATGAAGAAATCATTAATCGTTTTCATAACCGTCTTAGGTTGGGCTATTGGAATAATTTCATGCAATAATAGGACAAAGGATTCACAAAAAAAGCCTTCGTCTGAAGTAAAGAATGATACAGTAGTTTCAAATGATTCTATAGTAGAATTAGACCCGATGAGTCCGTACTGGTATGATAAAGACCAGACGGAGGTGACTTTCTCAGAAAAGAAAGATACGCTTTATCGATTCCCAAGGATCAAGATGGGAGGAACATATTCTATCCCATATACAGTCAAGTATATTCAAGAAAGAGCTTTCCTCGGTTGCAAAGAACTCGAAGAGGTTATTATTCCCCGATCTGTTAACCATATAGAAATGGCGGCTTTTGAGAGTTGCCATAAATTGGAATATGTATATTTGTATGCTTCCATAGACACTATTCCTTTCAGATGCTTCAATAACTGCGATCATCTTAGGGAAATTCATTTGGGAAACACGAGGCCTCCTTATATAGAAGAATTCAGTATGGAAGGAGTTAATAAAGACTCTTGTGCCCTTTATGTACCAACAGGCACAAAAGGCCATTATAAGAAAAGCGATGGATGGAAAGACTTCAAGACGATTGAAGAGGAGGATAGTTATTTGTCTGTTTACAAGAAAGCAATGGGCGGTGGGAAGTTTCGCGATTTCTTTATTACTAATGGAGAAAACGGCTATCGGTTCATGGTTTATGATTCTTCAAAGGATAAGTATTATGACATAGAGTTCAACGCTGATGATTATTTGAATGGTGGTGTTCCTGGTATGGCGGGTTTTGCAAGTCCTGATGGGAGGTATGTCTATGTTGTTGGTGATATTCTGGCCAACAGTACTGGTTGGGTCTGTACCCTTATCATCTATCAGGTAGATACGAAAACTCTTAAAGCCAAGCTGGTAAATGGCGTTGCCGGTATTAAACTGGAGAAAAATGGCTTTACTGTAGCTTCTGAGACTCGATGTGTTACCCCAGATGCAGAATTCTCATATCAAATGGACTTTGCTTTTGAGGATATTACAGTCTATAAGAACTCGCCTCCTTACGGTTACAAATTAGCTTTTTTATAAAATAATCTAAAAATACTTGTTTTTCTCGAATCTTTTTCCGATATTTGCCTTCAAATTTAAGTTATTAAACATGGAGCATAAAGATTTAAACCGCCTAAAACTAGTTCTCGTTGAAAAGAAAAAGACTGGTGTATGGCTTGCAGGACAGCTTGGCGTATCGTCTGTAACGGTATCAAAGTGGTGTAGTAATATCACTCAGCCGACACTTCCGATGTTAGATCGGATTGCTGAACTATTGGAGTGTGATAAGAAGAATTTACTCGCTGATTAAATATGGCTAACGGTAAGAACTACTCCATAAGAGAACAAATACTTGACCAGTATCTCAGTAGTGGTCACTGGTATTCTCGGCAGCAACTTGAAGAGTTTTGCAATCGAGAGTTGGAGATTCGTGGTGAAAGTCCTATTACTTCCAGAACCACGATCCATAATGACCTTACAGAGATTTCCAACAAGTATCGTGTTACCATAGATACAAAACGAAAAGGTAGGGTTATCTATTATAAGTATAAAGACAGTAGTTTCTCTATATTCTCTCGCGAGTTGTCTCAGGAAGATCGTGACCGCGTAGTTCAGGCAATGGAATTGTTGCGTAAGTTCGAGGGTATGCCTCAGTTTGAATGGGTGGAAGAAATGTCGGCCAGGTTTAGCACTACGTTATATGGCAACAAAGAGAGCAAGCCTATTATCGGATTTGAGGATTCGAGCTACAACAAGGGTATGCATTTCTTTACTCCACTTATCCAGGTAATAAAGGAGAGAATAACTATAGAACTTACATACAAAAGCTTCCGTATGAAGGAGGAACAAACGTTCAATGTTTCACCGTATTACCTAAAACAGTATAACAATAGATGGTATCTATTAGCCCGTCGTATTGGTTACGAGAAACTAGGGAATTATCCTCTAGATCGTATTGTGAGTTTCAAAAATGCCGGTGTACCATTTGAAGAATGTGACATAGACTTCGAGGAATACTTTGAAGATGTAATCGGAGTGACAGTACCAGAAGAAGAAAGTCAAATCGTAGAATTGTGGCTGGCTCCTGATCAATTGAATTATATCGAAACGAAACCCCTGCATGGTTCGCAGACTATTGTCTATCGTGACGAAAAGGGTGGAATCGTGAGATATGACCTCAAATTGAACTATGAATTAGAGCAGAAAATATTGTCCTTTGGCGAGAAGGCAGAAGTCTTGGCTCCACTTGAATTAAAAGAGCGTATAAAGAGTCGTGTTTCTGACTGTTTGAAAAAATATCAAATATGTCCAAACCCAGTGAACAAGTAGGCAGTAATTTCGCAACCGATAACTGATTGTTGTATTTAAATTTGTGTTATGGATAAGACATTAGAGACAAAGCTGGTAGTGAACAAAGAAATTGAATATATCGTTGATAATTTCAGCGATAAAAAATATTCATCTCCATTTGATCGTACATGTCTTGTTCTTAATGTGCTTTATAGAGCAAAGGAACAGAAACTTTTCCCCGTAAGTGATGAGGATTTTAAGGGAATTGATATTTTCCATGACACCCCCCTTTCTTTCTCATACATAGTAACATCGATAGACAAGAGATCCCTGTCTCTACTTAATGCATCAATTGAGAGATTGATGTCTATTGATAAAAATGAATTCATGGAAATCTATCCAGAGGTTGTTGACTTTGTTATTGAGAAATATTGTGGGTTTGGCCAAGGAGAGTTCTTTCAACCTCACTCGTTGACACAATTAGTATCAGCATTAATTACTAGTACAGGATGTAAATCTATGTACAACCCATTTGCGGGAACAGCTTCTTATGCTTTGAAATTTAATGGCGCATATTTTGGCCAAGAAATTAATGAGCGAGTACATGATATTGGACTCCTTCGTTTATCTGCATATGGAGTTTTCAGTGATTTCTATGAAAACGCAGATTCCGTAAGCGATTGGAATGATTATAATGCAGAAGCGATAGTTTCTACACCTCCTTTTGGGATGCGTGGCAATTACCTTGTCGACCTCAAAAATTATGCAGACACAGTCGAAGAATTTGTGATTGCGAAATACCTAAAGAGCAATGCTCGATTCGGATTCTTTGTGGTTCCCCGTTCTTTCTGTTTTAAGTCTAGTGGTTTTGCTTTTGCTTTGCGAAAGAATATTTGTGAAGCGAATAATCTTGCTATAGCTATAAATTTACCACAACGTATCTTTTCATATTCTGGTGTGACAACATCTCTTCTTGTTTTTGATAAGCAGAGGACAAAGTCGGATGAAGTCTTAATGATTGATGCAGGGAAAATGTCTGTCACTTTCGGTAAAGAGACCCATATTGATGTTGCCAAAGTTATCAAGGCGATTAACGAAAGTACAGAAGGGGTAAGTGCCACTATCAAATCTTCGTCTTTGTTCCAGGCAGACTGTAGTTTTGATGCATCTGTTTACATGACGGCTAATTTATGCGCAGGTCCTGGGCAAAAGGTTTATATGCTTGCAGAATTGTTAAATCCGGCAGTTGGAGAAAGAATCGATGTCCCTGTAGACAATATGGAAAACGTCTTGTCTTCTGACGATTTCGCTGATAATGTTGTGAAATTAAGGAAGGCGAATAACAGTAATCATGCTTCTCAGCCAGTATTTAGATTCCAGGGAAAGCATTTTGTCTTGTCAACTACGGGCAAAGTGTACATACATGATGAAGATACTGCATTTCATGTTGGTTCCACCTTGCGTAAGCTCGTTTTCAATGTTAATGAGGAATTGGTTACCCCAGAATATCTTGCATTGTGTTTGTTATCAAATGATGCCATACAAAAAGGCTTCTTTGGTTCTGCTGTTTGGCGTACAAATCCCAAGTTGCTGTTGAAATATCAGATTGTCATCGAAGAAGATATTAAGAAACAGAAGCGTATTGTCGAAAGAATAAAGCGCAATTACGCTGAGTCTGAATTAAAGCGTTTAGGAATAAGAAATGTAGGTGGTGATATTTCTCATATGCTGGGCATGGCTAAGGACACTATTGGAGACTTGCTCACAACGTTGTTGACTTCCGAGACGCTAAGTCCCAATGACAAGCAGACCGTAATGGCTCTTTCTGACAATTTTGGCTATATGCGGAGGATTATAGACAACTTCGGTGCAGATTATTCTAATTCCAAGGAGAGAATAAAAGAAGTCTCCTTTGCTAGGCTTGTTTCAGATTATTTGAAATCTTGGAAAAATATTGGATATTCTCGTATATTCCAGTTGGAGCAAGATATTCATATTGGAGAACTTACCACTGTTAAGTGTAATGCAGACTTAATTCGCGTAATATTAGACGAAGCTCTCAAAAACGCGTATAAGCATGGCTTTGAACAGCTTAATTTGCCAGATAACAAGGTAAAAGTCTCATGTGAAGTCGTTTCATATGATGGCAAAGAATATGTATGTTTATCGATAGCAAACAATGGGAAGCCTTTGGACTCAAACTTCACTATTGAGGACTTTGCTGCCCGTGGCGTGTACTCTGACACTACCGGCACATCTGGTATTGGTGGCTCTCATATATATACCATCGTAAAGAAATACGGAGGATGGCTTAATATCTCTGCAAGTAAGTATTGGAGCTTTATATTAGATATTCTGCTCCCGGTTTACAATTTAGGTAATTCTAAAATAGAGAGTGAGTATGGAAGTAAATGTATATAATGTCATTTGGGCGGATGATGAAATAGATGCTTATACCGCCAATGAAGCCAAGATGTCTTTAATGCGAAGAGCAAATGTCCATTTGCTTGCAACAGCTCATACATCAAACGAGTTGAGAGAAAAACTAAATCTCTATGAGAGTGCCGTTGATGCTGTCATTACCGATGGTAATTTTGACAGAACAAAGACCGTAGAGGTAAAAAGGTCAACGTCAGGACTAAGTGACGTATTAAACTTTATAGAAGTCTATAATAGCAAAAGACTTATCCCCTTTTACCTTTATACAGGAAAGAGCCAGTTTCTTTTGGATCGCTTTCCTGATGGAGAGTTAGACTATTTCATGAACTTAGACAGATATTTTGAAAAGGCAGAGTTTAGTGAAATGCTCGACAAAATAAAGTCTGATGTAGATAAAATCAACTCTCCACAATTTCAGATTCGCAACAAATATAAGTTGGAATTTGAAGCAGCAAGTCTGATTGAAGATGCTGAGAGAAACCTTGAAAAGGGCTTACTATATATGTATGAAGAAAACTGGAAAGATTTACAGGACTATTTCAATCCAGCAAGAAAAATAGTTGAGCGCATATTTGATAAATGTGTCGAAAACAACATGCTCCCATATGTAGACACGTTGAATGGTATGGCTACGCTCCTAAATGACAATCACTTGGGAAACATTCAAATGAAAGTACAGGTAATGCCCAGACCACTGGCATATTCTTTACGTTACTATTTGGACATCACGCAAGATGCGTCTCATGATGGGAGTTTAAAATTAGGTGTTGACAAATATGTTCGTGATTCTCAGAACACAAATCTCTATAGTGCGATTCTTCATATTGCAATGGATTTACTCCTTTGGTATAAGCAATATAAAGATTCGTTTGAGAGTTATTCGCAACCTATATGGGAGGGATCGTTATACGAATATGTTGGGAGACTATGCTATAATCCAGAAAGGAAGTTCTATTATACTGGAATATATGAAGTTCCTGCAAAAAAAGAAATATTAAACGACGGTGACAAAATTGCCATTATTAAGAGTACAGACAATAAACATTCAAAAGGAAATATAACAAAATACGTATACGACTATAAGATTTTAAAAGATGACAAACGGAATACCTAATATGTCCAAGTTCTGTGAACGAATTGGCCTTACCTTTGCAAAAAATATATTTTTAGAACTTAAAATACAATAATATATGAATCAAATACAATATAATCAGTTGTTCGCCTTCATTTGGAACATCGCAAACGATGTTCTTGTGCATGCCTTTAATAAGGGTGACTATAAGAAAGTCATTCTTCCTATGATGGTGCTTCGCCGTTTGGACATTCTGCTTGAACCTACTCATGAGGCTGTATTAAAGCTCAAAAAGGACTTGGAAGAGAAGAATATCCCAGAAGCATCACAAGAACAGGTGTTGTTTGGAATTACACGCTATCCGTTCTGTAATACTTCTCGCTTTACCATGAAGTCTCTTCGTGGTGAGACTAATCCCATCCGTTTGAAGCAGAACTTCTTGGAGTATCTTGACGGATATAGCCGTGACGTGCAGGACATTATCGAGAAGTTCAAGCTAAAGCAGCAAGTGGATAACCTGAGTGATGCAGGACGATTGGGCAGTCTGATAGAAAAGTTTACAGATGATGGTATCAACCTCGGCATCAACCCCGTGCTTGATAAAGACGGAAATGAGAAGCAGCCAGGCGTTGACAATCATACGATGGGAACGCTATTCGAGGAACTTCTCAGAAAGTTCAATGAGGAAAACAGTGTAACCGAGGCCGGAGAACACTTCACGCCTCGTGACTATGTGGCTTTGATGGCTGACATAGCCGTTTTGCCTATAGCTGATCGTCTGCGTTCTGCTACTTATAAAGTATATGATGGTGCTTGTGGTACTGGAGGAATCCTGTCTATTGCCGAAGAGCGAATCCAAGAACAAGCCAGTCTGTATGGCAAACAGGTGAAGATTGATCTCTATGGTCAAGAACTTCAACCAGAGACTTATGCTACATGTAAGGCTGACCTTATGCTTAGTACGGGCAATGTGAACATGTTCACCTATAAACATGCAGGTCAAGACCGTGAACGTTTCTTCTGTGGAAGTACTATCAGTAATGACGGACACCCAGGTATGAAGTTTGACTTCTGTATTTCTAATCCTCCTTTCGGCACGCCATGGAAGGCAGACATGGAAGCATGGGGGTTAAAAGAAAACGAAAAGGATAAGATTGCCGACCGTCGTTTCTATCGTAGTATTGGTTATGATGACCAGATACGTTTCATCCCTGGTATTGGCGATCCCCAGATGCTTTTCCTCGCTAATAATGTAAGTCGCATCAACGATGATAGCGAACTTGGAACCCGTATCGTTGAAGTACACAACGGAAGCAGTCTCTTTACTGGTAATGCTGGAGGTGGCGAAAGCAATCTGCGTAAGTATATCATTGAAAACGATATGCTGGAGGCTATTATTGCCATGCCAGAGAAGGATTTCTACAATACTGGCATTGGTACATTTATTTGGGTTGTGACAAACCGCAAGGAGGCACGTCGTCGTGGTAAAGTGCAGTTAATTGATGCTACAGAAATAAAGACCCCACTTCGTAAGAACTTGGGTGAAAAGAACTGTGAGACTACGGAAGATGACCGCCAGAAGATTATGAAGTTGCTCATGGACTTTGAAGAAAATGAGCAGAGTCGTATTTTCCCCAATGAAGAGTTTGGTTACTATGAGATTTCCGTAGAGCGTCCACTACGTTTGAAGGCATGTCTTACCAAAAACGGTATAGCGATCTGTATTCAAGACAAGAAGTACAAGGACCTTCAGGAAATGCTTTCTCGCTTGTTTGAGGGAATGGGTTGTAGGGAATATCTTAGCTTCAACAAGTTTGTTGATGACGCCAAAGCTATAGCCAAAGAGCACGGCTATAAGTGGAAGAAAGCTTATGCAGAAGCTTTACAGAAATACTTCACAGAGATATGTTCTGATGCGGAGATTGTCTGTGATGACAATGGAAGCCCCATTCCTGATAAGAATCTCACGGACACAGAGCAGGTTCCTTTGCTTTATGAAGGCGGCATTGAAGCATTTATGCAGAATGAAGTCTTGCCATACACTTCGGATGCTTATGTTAATGACGAGAAAACTGTAATTGGCTACGAGTTGTCGTTCACAAAGTACTTCTACAAGCCTGCTCAGTTACGCTCTCTTGACAATATAGCCGCTGATATTCGTTCTATTGAGGAAAGCACTGATGGTATGTTAACTAAAATTCTTGGTTTCTGATGAAGAGATACGATTCATATAAAGACAGTGGAGTTAAGTGGATTGGAGAAATACCAAGCCATTGGGGAGTACAACCTTTTGGAAGACATTTCCAATATGGAAAGGGATTGCCTATAACAAAAGCAGATCTTTTGCCAGAAGGCATTGCTGTAATTAGCTATGGCCAAATCCATTCGAAACATAATTCAGGTACGACTATGAGTGACAATCTTGTAAGGTTTGTCTCGCCAGAATATTTGAAATCTAACCCACAGTCACTCCTGTGTAAGAATGATTTTGTATTTGCTGACACCTCTGAGGATATAGAAGGGTCTGGGAATTGTGCCTTTAATGATTTCTCAGACAATATTTTCGCAGGTTATCATACCGTCATTGCTCGACCAGTGGACTTATTGTATCCTCGTTACTACGCATATTTATTTCAATCTCGTGCATGGAAGAATCAGGTTCAATCATTGGTAGATGGAGTAAAAGTCTATAGTATTAATAAATCCATACTTAAGAAGTCATTATTGTTGTTCCCTACACTGGAAGAACAAAAATCTATAGTATCATATCTTGATAGCAAAATATCAGAGATAGATGATCTCCTTGTCAAAGTAGGGCGTGAGATTGAGTTGCTTAAGGAATACAAGCAGGCAGAAATTGCCCGTGTAGTTCTTCGTGGACTTAACCCTGATGCTCCTATTAAGTCAAGTGGAATTTCGTGGATTGGTGATATTCCTGCTCATTGGTCAATAAGAAAGATTAAGTTTACCTTTGAAGAGCGTTCAGAGAAGAACCATCCAGATGAACCTGTTTTGTGTGCCACACAAAGTCAGGGGGTTATTCCTCAGTCTATGTATGACAATAGAGTTGTTGTCGTCAATAAGGGATTTGAGAATTTAAAGTTTGTTGAAGTTGGAGATTTTGTGATAAGCCTTCGCTCTTTTCAGGGTGGAATTGAATATGCTTATTATCAAGGCATAATAAGTGCTGCATATACCATACTTAGGCCCAATGACTTTATTGATTCTGGATATGCTAGATTGTTACTAAAGTCTCACAATTTTATACAGTTACTCAAGACTTGTGTCACTGGAATTAGGGAAGGGCAGAATATTAATTACGACTTGTTGAAAAATAAGTATATTCCTATACCTCCAAAAGAAGAACAGAAAGAAATAGTAAAATATATCGAATACAAGACAACAGAAATTGATCGTCTTGTGGTGGAGCTTACCTATCAGGTAGAATATCTTAAAGAATACAAGCAGAAGCTTATAGCTGATGTGGTTACTGGGAAAATAAATGTTCAAAACAACTAAAAATCTTTATCGATATGATATTACATACTAACATGAGCGAGAAGTCTTTAGAGGACATCATTGTTGAGCACTTAGTCAATGTGAATGGCTATGAGCAAGGTGATGGTAGAATCAGTAGTAACGATTACAATACTACCTACGCCCTCGATGATAAACGTCTCGAGTCTTTTCTTCGTGACACGCAACCAGACTTGGTACGAACATCACGTATCTTTGACAATGCGGTAAATCGTCGCAAGTTCTTAGAGCGTGTACGTGATGAGATTACCAAACGTGGTGTGGTAGATGTACTTCGTAAAGGCATAAAGCATCTGAGTAATTCTACCTTCTTCCTCTATTCTCCATATCCTTCTGAACTATCGGAAGTAGGAAAAAGACTCTATAAGTTGAACAAGTTCACTGTTATCCGTCAATTGCACTATTCCCAAAATAATGCCCAGCTTTCCATTGACGTGGTACTTTTCATCAATGGACTACCTGTTGTTACGATGGAGTTAAAGAATCAACTCACCGTACAGAATACTGGAGATGCTATTCGTCAGTATCGCACAGATCGTGACCCTAAGGACTTACTCTTTATGCATAAACGTTGTGCCGTGCATTTCGCAGTAGATGATGTTGATGTCCAGATGTGTACCAAGTTGTGTGGTCTTGATAGCTGGTTCCTCCCTTTCAACAAAGGTGTGGATGATGGTGCAGGAAATCCTGTGAATCCTAATGGACTGCGTACAGCCTATCTATGGGAGGACATTCTTTCTAAGCCACGTTTCAGCGACATCATAGAACACTATGCTCAGGTGGCTGTAGAAATAGATCCTGAGACTAACAAGAAAAAGGAAAAGACAATCTGGCCGCGTTATCATCAGCTGGAGTGCGTTCGTGCATTGTTGGCTCATAGTGAGTCTCACGAAGTTGGAGAGAAATACCTGATTCAGCACAGTGCAGGAAGTGGCAAGAGTAATTCTATTACCTGGCTTGCCTATCAGTTAGTAGAAATGAAGGATGGCGATCAGGACAAGTTCGACAGTGTGATTCTTGTGACTGACCGTGTGAATCTGGACAAACAGCTACGTGACAATGTGAAGTCGTTTACTCGTAACGAAAATATTGTTGACTGGGCAAATAGTTCTGGTGCCTTGAAAACTATGTTGGAGAATGGCAAGAAGATAATCCTGACGACTGTTCATAAGTTCTCTTTCATTATGGAAGAGGTGGGCGATTTATCGACTAAGCACTTTGCCGTAGTCATTGATGAAGCACATAGTAGTCAGAGTGGCCGTATGGCTAGTAATACTAACCAGGTGCTGAGTGGCGATGATTACGACGAATATGAGGAACAAGGTATCAATAATGTGATACGTAAGTTCAGTGAGAAGCGAAAAATGGCTCCTAATGCCAACTTCTATGCTTTCACGGCTACACCCAAGAACAAGACTCTTGAAGCCTTTGGTATTCCTTACGAAAAGCCTGATGGTGAAATTGGTCATCGTCCTTTCCATGTCTATTCGATGAAGCAGGCCATAGAAGAAGGCTTTATCCTCGATGTGCTGAAAGGCTACACCACCTATCAAAGCTATTATCGCATTCGTAAGACTATTACAGAAGACCCGCTGTTTGAACGTACACAGGCTATGAAAAAGCTACGTGCCTTCGTAGAAAGCCAACCTCAGACTGTAGCAGAGAAAGCAAAGGTAATTGTAGAGCATTTCCATAATGTTACAGCCCATAAGATTGGTGGCGAAGCTCGCGCAATGGTGGTTACTGCTGGTATTGAACGCGCTATCGACTATTTCCATGCCATCAATAAACTGTTGGCAGAGCGTAACAGCCCTTATCAGACAATTGTTGCCTTTACTGGTGACTTCAATTATCATGGAAATACTGTGAGTGAGTCAACGCTGAACCGGTTCCCTTCTTCACAGATAGAAAAGAAGATTAAGACTGGAAACTATCGTATTCTTATAGTGGCCGATAAGTTCCAGACTGGTTATGACGAGCCCCTGCTGCACACAATGTATGTTGATAAGTCTTTAAACGGGGTGCGTACAGTCCAGACTTTAAGCAGACTTAACCGTACTTGTCCTAAGAAGAATGATACTAGTGTCATTGACTTTGTGAATAAACATGATGAAGTAGAACAGGACTTCCAAGATTTCTATAAGACTACCTTACTAAGTCAAGAGACTGACCCCAATAAGTTGAACGACTTACTGGCAACGATTGAGGGATTCGAGATTTACACCACGGCAGAGGTGGAACTTTTAAATGAAAAATTCTGGAGTAAGGCACCGCGCCAGGAGATTGATCCGATTCTTGATACATGTGTCGATAGGTTCAAGAGACTTGACGAAGATAGTCAGGTAGAGTGTAAGAGTGCCATTAAGACTTACATCCGTACCTATGAGTTCCTGAGCACAATTATGCCTGAAAGTAGCCTTGAATGGGAAAAGAGGAATACTTTCCTCTCTTTGCTCATACATAAATTGCCACGTCTGACAATGGAGGATTTGACAAAGGGACTGCTCCAAGCTGTTGATTTTGATCGCTATCGTTTGGAGAAACAAGAAGAAAGAGACATCGTATTACAAGATACAGATGCAGAGATAGCTCCTGTACCTACTTCTACAGCTGGCTATGCCAGTGAACCTGATATGCAGTCACTCCAAACTATCACCGACGAATTCAATGTGGTATTTGGCAATATAGAGTGGAGTGATGCAGATGTAGTTCGTCAGCAGATCCAGTTGTTGCTCCGTAATATAGAAAAGAGTGAAACAGTAAGGAACTCTGTCATCAATAACGACGAAGAGACTTCCAGCCAGGATACAAGCGAAGAGGTACAACGAAATGTCAATGTGGCCAGCACATCAAGCATAGAACTTCTTGCTGCCTACCATAGCAATGCAGAATTTCGCGAGAAACTTGACCGTATGGCATATGACCATGTTCGTCGTTTGTTTAATCCAGAATATGATGAGGGTGACCTTCGTTTCAAGATGTCTAATGCTTATCAAAGTGACTTTCAGGACTTCTGTGATGGTGAACACTATGTGACATACGACAAGGTCTTTGACAGTTTCTTCAAGATCGTAAATGCTGAAACTGTAGAGGACTATCAGGGACTGCGCCAGATACTACGCCGTACTTTGAACTGTCTCTTCCGTACTGAGCAGCGCGAAGATGATTATCGCTCATGGTATGCTGACCTTGTAAGTCGATTCGAGGCATATCTGAAAAAGATATACTGGATGAAGGAAGGTACCAAGATGCCGCTCAATGCAGAAGGTCATGAGCCTGCACTTCGTGAGACTGTAAGTTACTTCCCACGCATCGAGGCGCTATATAATACTCATAACGAGAAGTTTGCAATGTTCCGCCAAGCCTATCGTGAAGTGTATAACTGGCGAAACCGTGAGAATCACTCTGCTTACGAGATAGAAAGTGAACGTTTGGCAGATTCGCTTCATGGTGCAGTTGCACTCTACCTGTTTGCTGCTATGGTGAATGCTGAAAGAATATTATCTTGATATGTTCAAATCCTATGGACGAATAGAAAGTAACTTTGCATCGTGAAACTTTAAAAACGTATTATTATGAAACAGATTCAGTGTCCACAATGCAAGAGTGTTTTTACAGTAGATGAAGCAGACTATGCTTCTATCGTTAGTCAGATTCGTACTTCGGAGTTTCAAGCTGAGGTTGATCGTCGTATGCGTGAATTGGAAAAACAAACACAAATACAACGTGAGGCTGATACGTTGGCAGCGGAAAAGACTTATCAGGACAAACTGAATGCCAAAGAACAAGAACTTGGCAAAAAGGAACAAGAGATAGCACGTCTGACGGAACAGGTGAAAGGTGCTGTTCAGACTGAGCAACTGAAAACGACTCAACAGTTGGCAGAGAAGGATGCAGAAATTGCCCGCTTGAAAGAGCAGATTACTTCTGCTGTCCAAGCTCAGAAATTGGACTTCAACCAACAGCTTGCCGAAAAGGAAGCAGAGATTACACGTTTGAAGTCTGAGGTTTCTCAGGGTGATAATCGTGTTGAAGTCGCTGTCCTGAAGGAGCAGAGCCTCGCCAAAGATGCTTTGCAGAAGAAAGACGAGCAGATTTCTGAGTTACGTAATCAGGTCGCCTCTGAAAAGAGTGAAGCTGCTATCCGTGAGAAGAATATTAAGGATAACTACGAGAGTCAACTGCGAAACCAGCAGGAGATTATCAACCAGTATAAGGATTTCAAGACCAGACTGTCAACTAAGATGATAGGCGAGTCTCTTGAAACCCATTGTAGCAACGAATTCAATAAAGTTCGTGCCTCAATGTATCCCAATGCCTACTTCGAGAAAGACAATGATGCCCGTACTGGTAGTAAGGGTGACTTCATCTTCAAGGACAGTGTGGATGGCATTGAGTATATCTCCATCATGTTCGAGATGAAGAACGAGATGGACGAGACGGCAACTAAGCATAAGAACGAGGATTTCTTCGCAAAACTCGACAAAGACCGCAATGAGAAGGGATGCGAGTATGCAGTTCTGGTGTCTATGCTTGAATTGGATAATGACCTGTACAATGAGGGAATCGTCGATGTTTCATACCGATACCCGAAGATGTACGTAATCCGTCCTCAGTTCTTTATGCCTCTCATCTCTCTCCTGGTTCAGGCTTCCAAGAAGAGTCTGGAGTACAAGCAGGAGCTTGCAATTGCAAAGCGTCAGAGCATTGATGTTACCAACTTCGAGGAACAGTTGCTGGACTTCAAAGATAAGTTCGGTAGAAACTACCGTCTGGCCAGTGAGAAATTCAAGACAGCCATAGATGAAATAGACAAGTCTATTCTCCATCTACAGAAGATTAGGGAAGCATTGACTGGTTCTGAGCGCAACCTCGAACTTGCCAACAAGAAGGCTGAGGATCTGTCTATCAAGAAGCTTACAAAGAATAATCCGACAATGAAGGAGAAGTTCGATGAAGCAAGACTATTGTCAACTTTAAATAATAATCAAGATGAAGGAAGTGAAGATTGATTTAAAACCGCACTATACTTTTGCGTACTACACAAGAGGTGCGATGTTCGGTAATGAGTCCTTGCTTTACTATAGTAAGAAAGACGGTTCATTGCATTGTCTGTCCGGGACTTCTTTGATTGAAAATTTCATAGAAGAGGGAAAGGACAACGAATATGTCATGCCGATCTCTGAAATAGAAGCTAAAAATCTCGAAAAGGTTTTTGGACTAATGGTTGATGCGACAAAGTTATGCCAAGAGCATGAAGATTTCTGGTATGTCTTAGATGGTGAAGAGTGTCTTGTGATATGCGGAAGAAAACGAGTTCGATTCGATGGTCTTGGGCCTAATGAGCAGTTGGAACCGTTCAATAAAATGGCTGACCGATTGTTGCAGATTAATGGCGATAAAAACAAGTTGCAGAAAATAATGAAGACTGTTCCTAAAGTCTCTGAAACTCTGGAGAAATATATTTCCAGCCTATCACCATCTCCGACAAAAGAGAGCATAAGCAGTTGCAATATTGACAAAGATATACCAGAAGCGTTATGATAGAAAAGATTGCAAGACTGTGCTGGAATACGCACGACTGGAAAAGGCCATCTGGAAGTGAGGGAAAATCACTTTCAGATAGCTCCTATGAGAAAATCGTAGGTTTCGGCCATGAAGAGTGGCTACTTGATGACTCAAAGATTTTGCCAGATGGCTATCACTATGGCTTTTTACAGCCGATGAATGTTAAGAGCCAGAAACATGCTGGTATGGTTTATGACATTCATCTGTTTGCAATCTCCCCACGTAAGCAGAAGGTGTATATCGGATGTCTGCATAATGCCGTCGGTGTTTCTATTGAGGAAAGCAAAAAGGCATACGAGTATTATAAGGCAAATGGTTGGATAGAGGAAATGAAGCAGGACATCAAGTATGTCGGCGGTATCGTAAAAGACTTGAAACCGACCATGATGTTCAATGTCAAATTCAGGTTTGAAGATGCCGAAATCAATTACTCCAACCAGCCTATTCTCAGACCAGACTCGATAGGTCATCGCTACAATTTGATGGAAAAGGTCGGAGATTTCGAGTACGAAATTGACGATGAAGGCAATATTGAGACTTTAGACACAAGTCTCATAACTCGTACAACCAAGGCAGGTGAGATTCTTATCGATCCCCTTCATAAGAAGATTCAGAATGCAATTGTCGAATTACTGAAGGACCAATATGTTCACCTATATGTAGAAAAAGGAACCGATGGTACTATAAAGCAAAAGGTTGACATCAAAGGTCTGCTGAAAGATTCTGAGGAATGGCATTATTTTGAGGTAAAAACTTATTCGGCCAAGCGAAGTATTCGTGAGGCATTAGGGCAGATTCTTGAATATGCCCATTATCCATCAACCAAGCGAGCAAAGAAGCTCTTTATCATAGGTCCAGAAAAACCAGACGATAAAGACAAATCCTATATGCAGTTCATACGTAAGACATATGGGTTGCCTATCTGGTTCAGATGGTATTCTTTTGCAGAGAACAAATTATATGAAGAAATCTAAGAACTTAATCAAAATATACTATTATGGCAGAAGTACAGTATCAAACGTTGGCTGAATGTGAAGCCGCAATCAAGACTCTTGAAACAGTCGGTATGCCTATACCACAATGGATTTTGTCACAACGGGCAAAACTTATGAATACAGGAAATGGAAGTCCTGTTGTACAAGACAGCGAAACTCCGATATATGACACCTTGGTTGAAAATTATCCTTATGGCGAAATGCCAGAGATTAAAAAGAAGTGTATTGAAGATACAGTAAACCAGTTATTAGAGGAAGGACCTCATGCCGAAGAGCCAGGATTGCTTCTCGGTAAAATTCAATGTGGAAAGACTGACACCTTTGAGGATATTATAGGACTAGCTTTCGATAAGGGTATTGATGTCACAGTGGTATTTACTAAAGGAACTAAGCCATTGGCTGAACAAACCTTGAAACGAATGAAAAAAGACTATCGCTTCTTTAAGAAGTCGGATGATCTTGACCAAAAATGCACCATCAACATCTATGACATCATGGATGTATGGAAAACTATGAAACCAGCAAGAATAGAAGGATACAAGACGGTTATTGTTTGTAAAAAGCAATCTACCAATTTGGACCATCTAATTAGCATGTTTTCTCAATACTGTCCTGCATTAAAGAAGAAAAAGGTGCTAATAGTTGATGACGAGGCTGATTTCGCTAGCAGAAACTATCGTGCAGTGAAATTAGAGGCATTAAAGGATGAGGATGGGAATCCTATAGCACAAAATGCAGAGACTGAAATGGCTAAAATTAGCCAGCAAATAGATGACTTTAGGAAAATTCCAGAATTCTGCCGTTATCTACAAGTAACTGCGACACCATATTGTTTGTATCTCCAGCCACAAGGTGAACTTAATCTTAATGGTAATATTATCAAGCCATTCAAACCACGATTCACGACGCTTGTTCCTGAGCACAGCAAGTACATTGGCGGTCAGCAATACTATATTGAGTCCAAAAATCCCGATTCTATGTATAGTCATTTGTACCATCAAATTGACCAGAAATGTATAGATGTTTTGGGACACGAAGACAAAAGGTATCTGAATAATGCTGTTGCTTCTGGAAATATTTATGGCTTGACTTATTCTCTAGTTTCTTATTTCATGGCAACTGCTATCAGACGTATTCAAGTACGTGAGACAAAGAATAAGGACTACATGTCAAGCGCATTGATTCACGTAGAAATAGATAAGAAAAACCATGATTGGCAAAGAAGAATAATAGAGAGGTTAATAGAAGACATTAAGCGGGCTATTGTAGATGAAGACCAAACCGATCAGCGTATATGGTATGCCATTGATGTAATCTATAAGGATTTTGAAGAATCAAATCGCAAAGGTAGAGAAGAAGGACTTATAGATGTTGAAGTTCCAAGCAAAGACGATGTATTGGATGAAATACGCAATATCTTTAATCCTAAGAAAATCAATTATCACGTACAGGTTGTAAATTCTGATGAAGAGGTTGTTAAGCTATTAAATGAAGATACGGGAGAATTAGATATGTATCATGCTGCAACGATTTTCATTGGTGGTAACATTCTTGATCGTGGTATAACAATCAAGAACATGCTTTGTTTCTTCTACGGTCGTAATCCTAAGAGCTTCCAACAAGACACCGTTTTACAACATGCGCGTATGTATGGAGCACGGTCCAAAGAAGATATGGCTGTCACTAGATTGCATACTACAGATCAGATTTATAAGATTCTTGTCCGTATGAATGAACTCGACAATCAGCTTCGAGAATGGTTCCTTGAAGGTAAAGACCAAAATGACACAAATGCGGTATTTATAGGATATGATAAGAACATTAAGCCATGTTCCTCTCAGAAGATTAAGGCTTCCAATACCATTACGCTTAAGCAACAGATTCGAATGCTTCCTATTGGATTCTGGACTGGCACAAAGAAAGAAATACTGAAAACGGTTGAAAAGATTGATCGTATCATCGAGGGACTTCCCACATATAATCCAGATGAATTCTTTGAAATAGACAAGAATACAGTTGTTGATTTGTTACATTTGATAGAAACCACATACGTTTATGATAACAAATTCTTCAATACAGACAGGAAGAATGACATTAAAGAACTCCTGTGTGCTTTGGAGTATTGCACAGAAAAGTCTGGAGGTAAGATTTTTGCACTGCAACGCAAGGATCGTGATTTGAAACGTATAAGAGAGAATGGTGGTTATACCGATGCACCGGATGATGGTCGTACAGACTTGAAGCCTGCTCGAGAAATTGCTATTGATGCCCCTGTGATAATGTTTATTAGAGAGAATGGTGCAAAAGCCATTGACCCTGCTACTGGGGAAAACGTTGGATGGAATAATGCTCCATTCTACTGGCCTGTATTATTAACTCAACAGAATATTGATACTGTTATGTTTGCTCTTGACCAAAGGAACAAAGGATTAAGGTCTGTTGTTGACAATACGGCTTTATTAGATGGAATTGATCCTAAAGATGTGCTATTCCTTACTTATAAAGGCGATCTTGAAGAACATTTTGGTCCAGAAGGCACAGAATATGATGAGGACAATTATGAGCTAGAGACACGTAGTATCAAAGAAACCACTGCCTCTCGTTATTTACAAAGAGATGACCGTGGTAATTGGGTAAAGAATGCTAATGTGCCCTTTGACGAAGCAAATGACCACGGATTATATTCATATAACAATGGCCAATTCCCCTTTGTTTTGAGACCATACAAATATATGATGCTTCGTAATGGCCGTACTTCTCAGGCAGATATGATGTTGTTAGAACTCGCAGATATGTCAACATGGGAGGTAATTCCAGAAGGTCAATTGGATGAAAACGGAGACTTACTTGACCGAGAGTCAAGCAATGTTTTGCTGCATGGTAGGGATACCATCTTAGACAAAGGAATGGGTGAGACCGAATTTGAAGATAAGACTATTACGCAATGGACGATAATATATGCCATTAAAAAAGTCTTAAAGTCTAGGCGATATACGATAGATTGGGATAATGTGTTTGAAGAAGAAATTGAAGAATGATAGCAACAGTTCCATATATCGAAAAGAAGTTTGAGGAGTTTAACCAACAAATCTTTGCTGGAAAACTCCCCAAGCTTCCAGTAGAATTGAGTGATGCCAAGACTTTTCTTGGCTTATGTGTCTTTAAACGTCGCAAGGGAGAGAATGGGAAAACGGAATATTATGACTTCAAACTAAGAATTAATACCCGTCTTGACCTGCCAGAGAATGAAATAGAGGATGTTATCATTCACGAAATGATTCATTATTTCATTGGATTTAACCAACTGGAAGATGCAACAGCCCATGGTCCGATATTCATTCACGTGATGAATGAAATCAATAGTAAATACCACAGACACATTACAGTTTCTCATAAGAGTACTGACGAACAAAAGGAGGCTCTAGTAGACAAGAAAACTCACTATCATGTGGTGGCAGTCGTCGCTTTCCATGATGGCCGTACTGGAATTAAAGTACTTCCACGAGTCATACCTAGCATCTTGAAATATTATAATAGTGTATTGAAGAACAAGGAAGTATTGGCAGTTCAACTCTATATGAGTAATAACACTTTTTTCAATCGTTTCCCCAACTCAAACGCTCTAAAACTACACTTCTTGGAGCCAGAGGAAATAAAAAAGCAGATAGCAGGAGCAGAAATCTTAGAGTGTGATGGAGATAGTATAATACGCAATAGATAAATGAACAACGAATATCTTCCCCCAGTATTAAAGGAGTTCAAGTATTACAAAGGAGAAGCGGAAAATGGCTCTCCCTTTCCTTCTGATGACGTCCGTGCTCGTTATTGGTGGGGTGAAAGAATGTTCGCAAGTATCGATGATAATGAACGTCTCTTTACAGATTACATGAAAGATGTAAAGAAATGGAAGGAAAAACTTAAAAAAGACTATCCCAATGAATCTGCTCAATTATTAAAAACGAACAATGATCGCCAATTGTGTGTGGCTCTTTACATAGTTTTGTTATATGGGAAGTGGTGTCCTTATGGCAGCGACGATTTTATCTTTGATTATTAAGTTCTTACATAATAGTTAATTACTATATAGTAACAAATGAAGTATCCTAGTGAATTTATTTCTTTAGTTAACATGGTGAGTTCCATGACCAGTGATAATCTTAAGTTCATTGGTCAAGGGAATCTTAATGCTTGTATTTTGCTTGTCGGCAGAGATTGTAATATAGATCGATCATCAACAAGGGGTAAAGGCTGCTATGAGATGGAGTACTTGCATAATGTTAATCAGTGGAAAAAGAATATTGATAATCAAACAGACGTCTTAGACATTCCTGAGTGGAGTATTGGAGAAGATAAGTATAACCCCATGTTCCCATACAAAGGGCAGCATAATATCAAGGCTGAAAGAACAGAGTCCGGCGAGGTAATTAATGGTGGCGCAAGTTCTACATGGTGCTCGTATCAGAAACTATCTGACAAGCTATTCCACTATAATTCACCGGCATTTGACATAGACTTTCACCAACATACATTCTTAACAGTGTTAAGCAGTATTCCATGTCTCACTGATAATTACTCAAAAGACGTGGAACTATCTGTTAAAGAAAGATGCAATAGTCTATTCAATAGTCACTATTTCCAATCATTTCCCGTTACTATTGTTGCTTGCGGAAGGTTTACCAAAGATTATCACATTGATATTGAACAAGTTTTTGACCAGAAATATCAAGGAATTGAGCAAGAAGGGAACGATTGGTTACGCATTTATGAACATAATGGAAGGTTGTTAATTCATACAAGACCTATTACATTATGCTCAGATGCTTTATTAGATAAGATTGCCTTGAAGGTTCAACAGTATTTGGAGCCCCCGTTGCTAAAATTCTGTCTATATTATGATGGTACAGATGAAAGTTGCGAAAATAGTCATTGGGGATTTTACGAAAGACATTGGGTCTATGGATATATCAAGACTAATAACCAAGAGTTCCAATGGGAAGTACAAGACATGATTCATCATGGAATCAGTGAAGATTGGATTGACAGTTTTGGAATCCCTAGGACTTTAGTCGGCATTTTCTTCAATCGCTATTGTCATTGGCTAGGTCTTTATGACATCAAAGACTTTATGAAATGGTTCGAGAATGTCAGAAGTGGAAAGGAAATATGAAAGATTAGTGTCACTTTTAAGATAATTACATTTTGATGGAAAATATAAAGAAATATAAGTTTGTATATAGGCAGGAGAACCTCCAGTATCTTTATGAGAGTGCAATAAAAAGAATGGAAGCTCATCCTGAATATGCAGCAAAACGAATAAAAATAATACAGGATTATCCTTACTATGAAAGTGAAAAAGATGCATTAGAGGCAGCTTTTAGGTTGTCAAAGGATGATATGCATTGTTGTGTCATTTGGGCCAAAATAGAGAAAGACGAAGAGTATTATCGTATTAATACCAATTACTGCGTAGTGACATACACAAGTGAGGAAATCAAAGCTGCTGAATATATTGGAATGGCGGCACTATATAATGCCTCAAATCTTTTTGGTATCATCCATGACAATATAAACATTGATGATTTGTTACTGATTTCGTAACGCTATCATAAGTCTCAACCACTATGGAAGTAAAGATTATCCTCCTAAGTCTCAAAGAAGATGAGTATCATCTTTCATGACGAGGAAGTATATTTTGATAAGTTTTCTTGGAGATATGATAGATAATATGTACCTTTGCGGCATAAAAAATAAGTAACCTCGTATGAATATGGAATTGCCTTTTACAGACTATTTAGTCCAAATAAAACGATCAATAAATGAAGTGGTTAGTACAACTGCTTGGTTTTCAACAACGTCGCTACATTTCAACGAGGATG